>JACXTT010001702.1_pt1 | contig 36145 bp, 27 predicted proteins | sample 9270951 | NCBI WGS metagenome assembly JACXTT01 (sample SAMN15532306, study PRJNA645909) | rock metagenome | isolation source: weathered quartz diorite | place: Puerto Rico | collected 2017-06-21 | reverse complement strand
GGGTTCAGTTGCAAACCTTTTTCCGCCAGCGCGCAGCCGCGCTCCCAATCTCCCGAATACGCAATCAGCAATCCCATAAACGCGGCAGTTGCTCCATCCATCGGGTTGAGCGAAACGGCTCGTTCGGCCGCCGTCCGAGCGGCAGGAAATTCGCGACGGAAGAAAAGGGCCTGCGCCAGCGCGTAGTGAGGCAGCGAATGCAACGGTGCTGTCATCACCGCCTTGCGCGCGGCTCGCAGCGCCTTCTCGAAAGAATCCGGGTTCTGAATGTCCCAGTGCCCGTACTCGTTCGAGTACATCAGCGACAGCATCGCCCAACAATCGGCATTCTCAGGCGCCTGTTCGACTGCCTTTTCCAAGCAGGTACGCGCTTCGGCCAGGGCTTCAGGGGTGAAGCGCTCGTTGTAACCGAAGCTGTGGAGCAGCGCTTCGTAAGGGGTCAGTTGAGCGGTGCCCTTCAGCCGGACAACTTCGCTCATACTCCGCGGCAAAACGCCGTGCATGTCAGCAACCGTCGAAACAATCCGCAGAACCAAGTCGTCCTGAAGTTCGAAAACCGCCTCCGGGCTGAAGGTACGTTCATAGTTCTCAGCCCACAGATGAGCGCCAGTCTTCGCATCAATCAGTTGTACCGCGAGGCGCAGCTTGGTCCCGGCCTGGCGAAGACTTCCTTCCATTACATAGCGGGCGCCTAGTTCTTTACCGGCGGAACGAACGTCCACCGACTCACTCGCGTAACGCGAAGTAGAACTGCGCGCGATGACCTTGAGATAAGAGAATCTCGACAGGCCGGTCACAATCTCCTCGGTCAATCCTTCAGCTAAGGCTGTGAGATCGGAGTTACTACCGCTATACTTAAATGGCAGCACCGCCACCCAGAACCCTTCTTCAGCCCGAACTGCGCCTGACTTTGCTCGATTTGCTTTTCCCGTCGTTGTCCCGCTTGGCCTCGGCGAGTCGGACGATCCGTCCTCGGGGATCGCGAGGCCTGCTTTGCGCAAGCCTTCGAGGATGGGATCCATTAGGCCGCTCGCGAAATGCCAGGTCCCGACGTTCGAGCGCGCGTGCGCCGCAAACTCCGCATCGAGCGCCAAGAGATCTCGGACCGCGGCTTTTGCTTCGGCACGCCGACCGAGATGGCCGCAGGCCGATGCCATGACGAGGAATGGCCAAAAGAGTCCGGGTACGTCCACCCGGTTCGCGCACTCCAGGGCTTTATCGTACTCGCCTTTGTGGAAATGATCCCAGAGCGGAGCGAAATGCATCCAGCCCGCGTGATTGGGATTGAGTTCCATCGCCCGCCGCACGATCGTGGTGCCGCGCTCAAACTCGCCGGTGTGCACGATCTGCAGTCCCAGGATCCCGAGCGCGTCGGTGTTGAGCGGGTTGAGGGCCATGGCGCGCTCGGCCGCTGGACCAAAAGCCGCGAGGTCCTGGCGGAAAAAGTGCGTCTGCGCAAGTGCAACCATCGCGAACTGGTTCGCCCGATCCAACTCGACTCCGCGCCGGGCCGCGGCCAGGGCCCGATCGAGAGAAGTGGCATCGTTGCCAGGGAACCCAAATGCATATTCGTCGAGGTAGATTTGCGCGAGGCAAGCCCATAAATCCGAAGGCCGGTTTTCCGGCTGTGTCACGCGCTCGAGCCGGCTTCTCAACGCTCCATGAGAAGCAGGCGTGATCTGCTCCCGGTAAGCGAAATACTGGAATTGCCACTCCGCCGGCGTGAGGTCGGCGTCGTTCTTCTGCCGGATCGCGTCCCTCATCGAGTGAACGAGCACTCCGTAGCTGTCGGCGACCGTTGCGACGATGCGGGCGGCCAGGTCGTCCTGCGCCGCAAAAATACTCGTTGCCTGAAGGTCCCGATTATAAGTCTCAGCCCAGAGCTGGGCTCCCGTCTCGGTATCAACGAGCTTGACGCTGACGCGAATGCCGGAACCGCCTTTGCGAATGCTTCCTTCCAGCACGTAGCGCGCGCCGAGTTTGGCGCCGAGGGCCCGCTCGTCCCCAGCCTCGCCCTTCAACAGCACGGCCGAAGTGTTGGCGACGACCGACAGATAGCGAAACCGCGACAGCCCGGTCGTGATATCCTCGCCGAGACCATTGGCGAACGATTCCATCTCCGTGTCACTCTTGAACGGCAGCACCGCGACCCACAGCTCCTCGCCGCGCGCGACAACTGCCGGCGCCGCTCGCCCTTTAGCTTTCCGAAATTTCTCCGGCAGTTCCGGATTGCCAAGATCCTCGGTATAGAGATTAACCAGCGAAACGCGAACGCCGTGTTTGACTTCGCATTCGCCAAGGTCGTGGAAACGCGAACGCCACTGGGGATAATGTTCCAGGTCGTCGGTCACGCGTTTGGAGAGAAGAATGTGTCCGGCATCGCCGCAATCCATCACCCGTTGCGCCATGTTGATCCCCGCACCGGCAATGTTAGCTTGTTCGTTTAGATCGGTAACTTCGTTGACCGGGCCGCTATGAATTCCCATCCGGACATGAAGTTCGGGATGGTTCTTGAGCTCTTTGCTAATCTCGAGCGCGCACAACACCGGCGCTTCGGGGCTGTTGCGAAAAACGAGCGCGCCACCATCGCCCGTCGGTAAACGAAGCAGTTTGCCTTCTGTTTCGGCTTTCTTGAATTGCTCGGTGGCGCGAACGATATCGCGCAATTTCTGGATCTGCTCACTCTGTTCGTTAATGAGCAGTTTCGAGTAACCAACGATGTCGATGAACAGGACATGACCGATCTCGAATTTCACGTCGGAGGAATTCTCGGACGACATAGGATTTTTTACTATCTCAAGACTCGCAGTTTAACGAGCCTATTCCGATTCAATGAATTCTCATCCGACCGCAACTTTGTAAACAGTGCGTCGTTTCTGCTCCGCGAAGAAGGTCTTTGAATTTACTTCTTCGAATTCTCGGTGTTCTCTTTCGGCGCGAGCGAGGCGACGATTTTTTCAAAGCGCGGATCGCCGCGGAGCGGGTCGAGAAAAGGATGCACTCTAAGATAGGGATTATCTGGACCGGCATCAGCGACACTTTGCTCCAGCTATCAAATTGCTTCGTCGCGCTTTCCCAGATTGAGGCAGAGGAGAGCGCGATAATATGCCCGCACGTAGCGGTGATGGCTGAGTTCGTCCAGCTCGGCCAGCATTTGCACGGCCGCGCTTTTGTCGCCTGATTGCGCTTTCGCGGTTGCGAGCAGCGGCCGACTCTCCAGATCGCCCAACTGCTGCGCCTTCATGTATTCGGCCATTGCCTCCGCCAGTTCTCCCTTGGCCTGAAGAGCCACACCAAGGGTGACGTGCGCGAACCAAAACGTCGGATCAATCTCCACCGCCTTGTGCAATTGCGCGATCGCTTCGTCGTAACGGCGCGCCATGATCAATATCCAGCCCAGATCGGAGTTATTGTTTGGCGAAAGGGGCTCAAGCTCGATGGCGCGCTTTTCTTCTGCTTTTTTGTTTTTGAAAAATGTGAAACCACCGTGTGCCTGTCACCTGTCGGGGACAGGCGACGCCTCTCGTGTTCTTCAACGAAGCGAGTGGAAGGTTGATTGTGAAATGAAAACCGATTGCGTGTTTAAACGGACGACGAATTCGAAATTCGGTTCATAATTTCGTTTATAAGTAGCCCGACCAGCGTACCAACCACGTTTAAGATCGACAATCAAGCCGCTATGCTTGTCGAGAGCGGCACGAGTCGTTTGTTTGTTGGCGCCAAGTTCCAGGCGAAACCAATCTCATTCAACTTTACCTCTCGCTCAGCTGAGATTTTGCCGCGCTTGCGGGCTGTCCGTTGAGTATTGACCCATTTCCCTAATCTTTTGTTCTCCTTCCAATGCTGCGGAACGTTGCAGTGCCCATAGACCTTCTTGAATTCAACCAGCGCATTGAACATGTCCTCCCAGGTAAACGCAGGGTTAAATTCCCAAGTGAACCCCAGCGCATCTAATCGCGCTGCCCGCGACGCACTTATCGGCTTCCTTTTCTTTTTATCATGCCGCTCGTTGGCAACCCAGGCGGCAAGCTCCGGATATTCGCGCGATTTTTGAGGAACGTTCGTGTGGCCAAAGCGTTTCTTATACTCGACAAGTGATCGGAACATCATATCCCATTTTGTCGCGATCGGGTTCCAATCAAATCCGAGATCGGTGAGAACCTTTTCTTGCTCTGCCGGCAGCGTCCGTTTGTTTCGGCGCGTCCGAACCCGAGAAACCCAATCCGCCAAGCGAGTATTTTCTTCATATCGCTGAGGAACTCGGCAGTGACCGTGTTCGATTTTGAATGCCTTCAGTGCAGCGAGCATTTCTTCCCATTGATTTCTTTTTGCTTCGCCACGTGGTCTCCGCACACGACGAACTTGTGTACCGTCTACCGGCGCCCGGCGTCTAATGATCCACTCAAAAGCCAGGAGATTTAGCTTAGCAATGCGATCTGCAGATAGTCGCCCAAGTTTTTTCTGTCGTCGCTGCACCGCGACCCAATGCGCCAACCGTCGATTCTCTTTCCAATTTACCGGCACGCGCGTGTGACCGAAGCGCTGATGATACGTTAAAAGCGCATGATACATTTGGTGCCATTTTTGTTCAGATGGATGCCAAGGAAATCCGAGAGCACTAAGTCGCTCTATCCGTTCGGCGCCTAGTTCGCCGCGCCGATATGCGGCGCGCTGAGCCGAGACCCACGAAGCAAGTTTCGGATTTGGTCTCCATCCCTGTGGCACATCGTAATGACCATGGATTTTAAAGAACTCCAGCAACTCATTGAACTTTTCGTTCCAGACTGCTTCCAAACGCGCTGCTTCATCGACAGTCACTGAACGATTAACGTCGTGTCGCGGTGACCATCGAAAACTTAAATCATCAAGTTTCGATACATACTCGACGCTCAATTGACCTAACCGATAAAGCTTACGTTGCCTGACGCACCAACTCTTAAGTGATCGTTTTGATTGGTCACCGCTTGTGAACGCGCAGGAGCCCGTCCGTTTATGATGCTCGGCGAGCTGACGAAACATCTCATTCCATTTGTCAGCGGAATTTGATATCGACCATTCGAAGCCTATCTCTTCGAGCTTTTTTTTCCGCCGCTCCAACAACTTACCTAGCCTAAACCGGCGTCGCTGAGTCTGACACCACTCGGATAACTTTTGGTGTTCATTTTGGGACGGGACCCGACAATTACCGTGCTCTTGTTTATACAGTTCGAGCTTCGCAAACATCTGGTCCCACTCTGTAGGATCACGCTCACTGATGTCCCACTCGAATCCAATCTGATCCAGTCGCGCCTGATGCGTCGGATTAATTTTGGCCCGGCGACGATTGTATCTCTGATGTACAACCCACGCCCCGAGTTGGGGATTCTCGGGCCACTTAACATGCACTCTTGTGTGGCCGAATCTTTCTTTGTACTCACATAATTCCTTGAACCGATCCTCCCAAATCGTCACGTCGATTTCCCAATCAAAGCCAAGCTTATCGAGAGCTTGGATGCGGTCGCTCGATAGCTGGCCAGCTTTCCGGCGAAGCCGTTGAGTACAAATCCATGTCGCTAATTTCTTATTTTCTTTCCATCCCTGAGGAACACGACAATTTCCGAACCGCTGTTTGAATTCGACTAGAGCGAGGTAGTTTTCGCGCCATCGGTGACCGTAAGGACTCCACTTAAATCGGAGACGATCCAGCAGTTCGATCTTCTCACGGCTTAACGTTCCATCATTTCGTGATACTCGTTGCTGAACTACCCAATTCGCGAGCTTCTTCAGCTTGCCGACAGATCGCTTGGGAACGTCGCAGTGACCGTGTTGTTCCTTATACGCGACCAGCTCGCCGTATCGTTCAAACCACGATTCGCCCAAAGCGTCGAGACATGCAGACGTGATTGAGCGCCGTAAATCTTCCAAAGAAACGGCTGGGCCTAGCACTTCCACGCGCTCCCGGAATCGCGAATCGTCGTATCCACCAGTTCGGCCGCGCTCGACGCGCATATCCGCGATGATTTGAGCAAGCAAATCGTCGTGTTCTCTTAACCTCTCTAAGATGTGCCAAACCTCATCGAACTTACTGCGAGATACGGCTTCTTCGACTGTCTCTCCTCTTGTCTGCTCGAGGTAGAGAGGAACCAGCACATAGCCGAAGTTTTTTCCCGGAGCGCGACGCATTGCGCGACCAGTCGCTTGCACAATATCAACCAGACTTCGCTTCGGACTAAAAAAACCAACCATATCAACAGCGGGCAGATCAACGCCTTCAGTCAAACAACGTGCGTTCGACATTATTCCTTGATCGGCTGAACCAAACTCACGGAGCAATTTGTCGCGATACGCTGCGGACATCGCGCCGTTTACAAAGAAGCAGGAAAAGTTCGGCAGATGTTGGCGAATTCCTTCTGGTCGCGCACAAGTGAACGATTCAGCGGCAGCGATGCGTGAGTGAAAGCTGAAGATTTTGCGAACACCGTGTTCTTCCACGGCTCGCTGAAGCGCGATTTGATTTGCGACTTGAGCAGCTTTGATTTCCTCGCCTTTCACGAGCACAGTCCCGCGGCGAAGCAATTCGTTCGTCACCATCTCCGAGGTCACAACTGAGATAATGACTTTATAATCGCTGATGATGCCGAGCTTTGCGGCTTCGCCAAATGAGATTCGATAGGCAACCGGCCCATACACCTCCAGCACGTCCATCGAATAGACTAACTTTGCGTCACCAGATTTGTCGCGAACTCCAACATCGTAATGCCGAGGAGTAGCAGTCATGAAGAGCCGGCGATCTATTCGCAATCGTTCATCTGAAAGTGCGATTCCGAACTTCGCTCCTTCTCGTCCAGCGGTTTTGTGTGCTTCGTCGAATACAGCAAAATCGAAAGCATCTAGATTCTCAGTCGCTGCAGCGACGACAGCAGTCGATTGATACGTCGAGAAGATTACTTTTGTCGCAGGTGATTCACGGGTTAGGAAATCTCGAACCGCGGAACTATTCGTCGTGACCCTAAAATCGACATCTGACGGCCGGACGATGAGTTCGTCATTGCCGCGATCAACCGATTCGTCTGAACAAACGCATAGATACTCTATGTCGGGCCAGCTTGTCTCATGCAGCCATTCGTGCAGGACTTGACGGACGAGTGCTAACGAAGGCTCTAGCACTAAAACAACGCGGGCTTGTAAGCGTTCGGCAGTCCAAAGCGCGACGAGCGTTTTGCCAGTGCCGCATGCCATGAGCGCCGTGACACGGTGCTTCTTTTTCAACGCATCGACAATCTTTTCAATCGCCTTTTCTTGATGCGGCTTCGGCGTCTTCTTTGGGCTCGCGACAGCCGCACCAGCTATCCAGTCGCTGATCGCGCGAAAATCTTCCGCTGTTAAGCGATCAAGATCGCTGCCTCGTACAAAAATAACATCGCGTCGTTGCTCTGCGATTTGAGAAACGTCGTCGCAATTGGTGAAAAGAAGTCGCTGAGCGGCGAAATCTGCCAAGCCAAAGAATGTCGCGATTTCGCCCCACGCTAATGACGGTCGCCCCGTCCGGTATTTCGCCTGATAGCAAACGTATTCGTCGAGCGCGGTATCAAAGACGCCGTCAACTCCCATGTCCTTCAGCGGCAATCGAAGTTTGGTTTGGATTTCTGACGGAACGCTATCAGCCGGCCAAATTTTGCGTGCTTGTGATATGCGCTGCGTGGCCAGCCATGCTTCGGCGAACACTTCGAACGCGGCACCGCGAGCGCGCTCAGTTGGCAGCGCGATAATCCTCTCCTCGAACTGCTCGAACGTGTTTAGATCAGCAAACAGTTCCGCAATGAACGGTGCGCCCGCATGCGGATGAATCGGACCGAAATGGGGCTTTTCGGGCATCCTCAATTTACTACACCATCAGCATGAAATTGCACAGCGTTGAGCGATAGTGATGCGGATGAATCCGACGACTTCCACGCACGGGTGCACATCAGGAAGAAGTTGCATATTCTGTGGCTCTCGGGCGAACTCTCGCGAACACGCCATTCCAGAATGGCTGTCGAAAAGGATGGGCATCCGTGAACTTGGATTTCATCCTGGTCATTTCAGCGAAGACGAAGGGTTGAAGTTACGGCCGCTAATTAAATGCGAGCACCTGAAGACGAAGCAGGTGTGCAAAAACTGCAACAACGGCTGGATGTCCGATCTGGAAGGCTGGGCGCAAGCGCGGCTCGGACTCTTTGTCGAGCCGACGCTCGGGCCGGACGACTTTGTGCAATTTAAATCGCTGAGATCCGAACCACAGCAATTGATTCGATGGTTACTTAAGACAGCTGCAATTATCGAGCTCGCTCTTCCCCGCGGCGAGATGGCTAAAATTCCACCGTCGCTTTTTCCAGTCGCGCGAGGGAGTCAGGAGCCAACTGACTTCCACGTCTGGGCAGGAAACATCTGCGAAGGCGGTTTCAATCTGCACGTTTTAAGAGGTTTCGCCGTTTGGAACGGCGGGGTTTTGCAACCGTACCAAGTGCATGCGGAAAGCATGAATTTTGGCCTGCAGTTGAATCACTTGGCTCTGCGCCTTTTCAGATGTCCATCGGCGCGTCCGTGGGTCAAAGCGCATCTTCTTCAGCCAGGTGGAGTGCGCTCGATGCCGTTGTGGCTAACGGAAGAAGCCCGTTGCCCGTTTGCGCACAACCACGTTTATCCGACACTCGAAAGTTTTATGGATGCCCTCGAAGTTTGTGCCGACCCGCCGCGGGAAAAGCAAATGGCCACGGCCTAGCAGGCGACGCTCACGCAAAGATGTCGATCTTCATTTCGACACAGTCGCTCCTTTGAATTCTCGCGCGGGAACAATCTTCTCGGCGAGCGCCTCAAAACGCGGATCGCCGCGGAGCGGGTCGAGAAAAGGATGAACTCTAAGATAGGGATTATCTGGACCGGCATCAGTGACACTTTGCTCCAGCCATCGAATTGCTTCGTCGCGCTTTCCCAGATTGAGGCAGAGGAGCGCGCGGAAATATGCGCGCGCGTAGCGGTGATGGCTCAGTTCGTCCAGCTCGGCCAGCATTTGCACGGCCGCGCTTTTGTCGCCTGCTTGCGCTTTCGCGAGTGCGAGCAACGGCCGACTCTCCAGATCGCCCAACTGCTGCGCCTTCATGTATTCGGCCATTGCCTCCGCCAGTTCTCCCTTGGCCTGAAGAGCCACGCCAAGGATGACGTGCGCGTAGTAAAACGTCGGATCAATCTCCACCGCCTTGTGCAATTGCGCGATCGCATCGTCGTAACGGCGCGCCATGATCAATATCCAGCCGAGATCGGTGTTATTGTTTGGCGAAAGGGGCTCAAGCTCGATGGCGCGCTTTTCTTCTGCAATCGCGTCATCAAATCGGCCGAGCGCAGTAAGCGTTGGTTCGCCAAACCACTGGTGCGCAGTCGCGTCGTTAGGGTTTAGCGCGATCGCGCGCTGAAATTCCGATACCGAACCAGCCATATCGAAGTCGTTGAGACACAACAAGAGTGCGAGCGTAGTGTGCGCCTCCGCCAGTTTGTCATTCAACTGCAGCGCTTTTAATACTTCGGTCTTCGCCGCCGCGTAGGCGTCCCGTGGCCTAACCGCAGTATAAACTGGCATGATAACATACGCCTCGGCCAGCCCGGCATAAGCCAGCGCGTAATTCGGATCACGCGCAACTGCTTGCTCATAGAATGCGATTGCCTTCGGGATGTTGTCGCCAGTGCGTTGGCGCCAGAGCGATCGGCCTTTGAGATAAAGCTCGTAGGCGGCTGTGTCGCTCGTCGGCTTGGCGGCGATCATTTCTTTCTCGGTGCCGGTCAACCTCGCCTGCAGTGTGTCGGCAATCGTTTTGGCGATGTCACTCTTTACTGCAAAAATGTCGGTCAACTTGCGATCAAATATGTCCGCCCAAAGATGCGCGTCCTTCAGCGCGTTAATTAACTGCACGTTGACCCGCACCTGATCGCCGGTTTTTTGCACGCTTCCCTCCAGGATATTGGCCACGCCAAGCTGCTTCGCGATCTCGCGCAGATTATCGGGCGCGCTCTTGTATTTTTGAGTGGACGTCCGTGAAATGACCTTCAGGTCCGCGATCTTCGAAAGCCGGGCCAGAATTTCATCCTGCATTCCCTCGGCAAAATAAGCGTTGTTCGGATCGCCGCTCAGATTTTCGAACGGCAACACCGCGATGCTTTTCTCGGGAATAGCCGTGGTTGTAGCCGCCTCGGTGCGAGCCGCACTGGCGTCCTGTCGAGGCGTTAAGGTCTTGTGCGGTCGAGTGGTCCACCACCAACCGATTCCAACTACTAACAGCAAAAGGCAACCGCCGACCAAAGCAGCTTTTCCTTTAGGAATGCCGGAGCTTTTTCTGATCCTCGCCCCGGCGAGTCCGTCCTTCGGCGGATCTGACTGCTGACTTGCTGCCAATGGACGCCCCCGACTTGTGTCGGGGCTGACCTCTGATGTCTTCTCCCACGGCAGGACAATCCGAAACAGGTCCATCGCGACGGAGATGTTCTTAAGCTCGGTCGGAGCCAGCTTTTCAAAACGCGCTTCGAGGCTATTGCGAATCTGCCGTTCCACATCCATCGACACGCAAATCCCGCCGGCGTCGGCTAACGGTTCGATACGCGAAGCGATGTTTACTCCGTCGCCATAGACGTCGCCGCCGCGATGCACGACGTCGCCGATGTGAATGCCGATCCGGACCTGGATTTGCCGTTCCGCCGGGGCGTCGGCATCGCGTTTCGCCAAAGCGCGCTGAATGGCAATGGCACACTGGGCCGCTTCCAACGCGCTGTTGAATTCGACCAGAAACGCGTCGCCGATGGTTTTGATCTCAGTGCCGTTGAAACGAGGGAAGATTTCGCGAAGCAACTGGCGGTGTTCTTCTAATAACTCGAGCGCGAGCTTGTCGTCGCGCTGCGATAGCGCGCTGTAGCCGACCATGTCAGTAAACATGATTGCAGCGAGCTTGCGTTGCTCCGTGTTAGCGCTCACGGATCAATAAACGCCACGACCGCATAGGCGATCGCGACTTTGTAAACGTTGCGCCGCTTTAGCTCAGCAAAGAAGTTGTTCATTTCGGAGTGGTCGCTGATTTGAATTCCGCGGCAGGAACAATTTTTTCGGCGAGCGCTTCGAAGCGCGGATCGCCGTGGAGCGGAATGAGCAGCGGATCGACACGAATCACGCCGATGGAATCGCCATCGCGTTCACGGTAGCCTTCCTCCAGCCAATGGAGCGCTTCGGTCTTATCGCGCAAGCCGAGCGCGACCAGCGCTAAAGAGTAGGCAGCGGTGTATCGTTGGGCGCGTAGCTGGCGCAGTTGCTCGAAGATTTTCTTCGCGTCATCGGTGCGGCCCGCGATTCCATAAATGCGGCCGAGCGCTCCCAGCGGAATAGGATCATCCGTGAGCGCCGCTGCTCGTTTATACTGTAAGATCGCTTCCGGGATCTTGCCCTGAAGCTCCAGGGCCAGCCCGTATTCCCGGTGTGCAGGATAGAAACTGTCGTCCAACTCGACTGCCTTCCGAAACTGCGCGACTGCCTCGTCCAGACGGCCGGCGCGAGTATAAGCGACACCGAGATTGCTGTTTATAATGAGGGAGAGAGGATCAAGCTCGAGGGCGCGTTTCAATTCCGCCACCTCGCGCGCATGCTGACCCGTTGCGGCGAAACAGTCTCCCCCAAGCCAGTGATGGGCCGTGGCATCGTTTGGAATCAGTTGAATAACTCGCTCGTAGTCGTGCAGCGCGCCTGGGATATCAAACTGGTAACGCGCCTTGACCGAGGCCAGGCCAACAAGCGCATCGGCGGCGGTGTCATCTAAAGCCAGCGCTTTCCGCGAGAAAGCCTCAGCTTGTGGATAGGAATCGGCCGGTGAAGCGGCATTGTAAGCGGAAAGAATGCTCCATGCTTGCGATAGGCCGGCATACGCCGGCGCATAGTTAGGATCTTTCATGATCGCCTTATTGAAGTAGTCGATCGATTTCCGCAGATCGGCCGCGGTTCGCTTGTTCCAAAAGAAACGGCCTTGAAGATAAAGTTCGTACGCTTCCGGATTATCCGTTGGCTTTTTCGACATGGCGGTTTTTTCCGCGCCGCTCAACTTTGCTTGCAACATGTCGGCGATCGTTTTCGCGATCTCGGTCTCGACCGTGAAGATGTCGGTCAGCTTGCGATCGTAAGTATCGGCCCAGAGATGCGCGTCGGTCATGGCATTGATCAACTGCACGTTGACGCGCACCTGATCGTTGGCTTTCTGCACACTGCCTTCCAGAATGTGCATGACGCCAAGTTGCCGCGCGATATCGCGCAGGTTGTCGGGTGCGCTCTTGTACTTTTGCGTCGATGTGCGCGAGATGACCTTGAGATCGGCGATCTTGGCCAGGCGCGTCAGAATTTCCTCCTGCACACCTTCGGCGAAGAACGCGTTTCCTTTTTCTTCACTCAGGTTCTCGAACGGCAAGACCGCGATCGATTTCGCGGGCAATTCGCTCGCTGCGGAAACGCTTTGACGAAACCCGTAACGGCCGAGCAGAAACACACCAACTGATAGAAGCGCAGCAACAATCACGACATAAATCCACACCTGCGATTTCATGCCCGGTCGCGCGGCAAGATCGGCTTCTTCCGTCCGCTTCAAACCTTCGGGGGTAAGTTCGAAAGCCCACGCGATTACGAGCACGATTGGAAATCCGATGATGATTGTGAGCACGATTAAGCGAAGGGCCCAGTTTGGAATTGCAAAGATTGGGAAAACCTGTGTGGTGACTTGGACTAACAGCCAACCGACAACCGCATAAGCAACCGCGACTTTGTAAACATTGCGCCGCTTCATTTCGGAAAAGAAGTTGCGCATGCAAGTCACACCTTTCTCAACTTTCGGAGAATACTGCGCGCGAGATGCTCGTTGATCTCGGTATGCCTCGGAACTGGCTGGCGCAAACTTTCGTCTGCGGATTCTGATACCAATCGTGCTTTCCACCGTGGCGAAGCAGGATTGCGCCCTGCTCTTCGAGCTTCTTGACCAGCTCGCGCCGCTTCACGCCAACTCGAGTTCAGCGTGCCGGCGGACGTTAGGAATGACGCCTGACGTCAGATCCTTGTAAAGATCAAGAAGGTGATCCTTCAAATCTTCCAAGGATGTGCCTTGCGTCATGTAGTCGGGGAATTGATCGAGATATCCGAGCCACGTCTTTCCGTCCTGCCAGTAGGTGAATCCGACTGAAGCCATCGATTGCAGTTTAGTCGCAGGCGGAAGCCGGTCAATGGAGAGACGTGTGCCGCGACCTTGCAAACGTTGCGCCGCTTCAGCTCGGAAAAAAAGTTGTTCATTTCTTGTCGATCGCTCCTTTGAATTCCCGCGCGGGGACAATTCTTTCCGCGAGCGCTTCGAAGCGCGGATCGCTGCGCAGAGTTCGGCGAAGAAGTTTCGCTCATTCATATTACGGCGACATCTTCTGGCTCAGTGTGATTGCCAGAGGCTACTCAACATTCTTGATTTTTACGATACTGCCCTTGGCTTTCTGATCATTTGGATCTTTCACCACGGTGATATAAAGGTCTTCCTCGCCTTCACCGAAAGCGACGTTGGTTGTGCCATCGCCGGCAGCGATCTTGAAGACGTGTAATAGCTTGCCTTCCGGAGATAGCTTCAGAATCTTGCCGCCAAACCATTGGGCGACATAAATATTGCCCTTGGTATCGACCTTCATGCTATCCGGTCCCAGCCAGGGAGAGTCGTTCTTGTTCTTTGTTAGAACGTTGAGGAGCGCAAAGTTCGATCGCTGACTCAACGAGCCATCGTCATTAATCGTGAACTTCAGGATGCAGTTGCTAACGGTTTGGCTGACATAAAGGGTCTTTTGATCGGGAGAGACACCTATTCCGTTGGCGTAGTTAAGATCGTCTGCAACTTCGATCCATTTATTACTGCCGGGCGCAAGATACAGGATTTTCCCAATGACAGAGGTAGGTACTGGTGGGTCCGCATATGGGCCAAAGACCGTGGCATAAGCACCGCCTTTGGCAGTTACCACGATGTCATTTATTCCTCCGACAAATTTGTTACCATTGCTGTCGGTATCCCATCGGCGCAGTTGCTTCCCGTTCATGTCTAGTTCCAGGATTGCGCCAGGGTCGCTCGCGCACGCGAGCAGGAAGGTCTCGTCTTTCGTGAGCGCCAGCCCGTTATGGCCGCAGCCCTCGGTATGATTTAACACCGTCGCCGTTTTACCATCCCACTTCGAGAGTGTGTTTGAAACCCAGCCAACATAGTAAAGGTTGCCGTCAATCTACAATGGACCTTCCGGTCCAAGGACGTTGCTTACGATTTGAATTTCGTCGGCCTGCGTTGCCGCAGTGCTCAACATGACGCCCACGGTGAAGCAAATAATCTTACTTGCTCTCATGTGATTTCTTTCCGGATGGCAACCAAACTAAGCTAAATTTGGCAAACGTCGCGCCGCTTCAGCTCGGAAAAGAAATTTGCGGTTGCTCATGGCAGCGTGTCGCGCTTGATCATGCCGTCGCCAATGCTTCGGCGAGTGATCGCGTCAGCTTTGGCGCTGCCGCACGCAATTTCGCGTCCTCGGTTATGAGACGACGGTTGAGTTGTTGCGCGAGCGCAAGAAAGAGCGCGTCGTACGCACTAACGCGATACTGCAATGCCATCAACAACACGGAATCGTGCCGGACCGCCGCTAGCTTACCATGCAAAAGCGACGTCGTTTCGGCGAGGAAACGCTGAGCGAGCACCGAGTCCATTCGTTTCGCCGCGATGGACGCGGCGAGCATATTTATAAATTCGACCATGATGAACGCTTCGCTGCGCCAATCGTCGTCGCGGCGATGAAGTGATCGCGCGGCAGCAGTGTAGTCCCCCTCGATCAACAAGTAGGCGACGACATTCGTGTCGACGATGAGCACGCTTTATTCGCGACCCCAGGCAATTGCCGCTTCAATTTCTTCTGTGGTCAAAGGCCCCCCGCGCAGCTTGACCGGCTTCGGCAGTTTCGGGCGCGGAGACTTCGAGGCAGCGATCCCTTTGCGGATCAACTCTGCGATCGTGTCCTTGAGTTTTTTGTGCTCTCGTGCACGGCCCGAATTTTTACCGCTCGCATCAGGTCGTCGGGAAGATCAAGAGTGGTTTTCATCGGAGCCATATTCCCAGGATTCTGGTTTTCTGTCAACGGCCTCCCTGCTCAGCTCGTTCAGAAAAGACATCGAACATTCAATTTCGAACCGACACGGCCTCCCGCAATGGGCATCGACCGGTAGTCAGCAGGAAGTTGGCGTACCCTGCGCGAGCGCGAGGGCATGAGGAATCGCGCCGGCCACGAAACCGAGACATTCGACTGCGCCACTAGGCTTACCAGGAAGCGCAACCACCAGCGCTCGATCGACGATTGCCGCCAGATTGCGCGACAAAATCGCGTTGGGCGTAATCTTCATTGATTCCGCCCGCATCACTTCCCCAAAGCCCGGCAGCTCAACTCGCATGATCGCGCGAATCGCCTCGGGCGTGACATCGCGAGATGCGATCCCGGTGCCACCAGTTGTTAGGATTAATCCACAGCCCTGATGCGAAAAAGATCGAATCGTTTGCTGAATGCGTTGCAGATCGTCGGGCACAACCGCCTCCGCCAAAATCTGCCAGCTGGCTTGCTCCGAAAACTTCTTTAAGGCAGGGCCGCCAAGATCGTCATATTCGCCTGCGCTGGCGCGATCCGAAATCGTGATAATGCCGACGGTGATTTGCATTTTTATTTGTAGCGGCTGTCTATGACTGCCGCAAACTGTCGTTGGAAGAGAGGGCGATTGGCAAAGACAGCGACGGTCACAGACCGCCGCTACACTGGCCGCTTGGTTTTCTCCAACAAGCGGATATCTGAAATCCGCATCCCGCTATCCACCGCTTTGCACATGTCGTAAATCGTGAGCAACGCGACCGCGACGCCGGTGAGCGCTTCCATTTCCACGCCGGTCTGGGCGACGGTGCGCGCGGTGCAGTGAGCTTCAGCGCTGTTAGCCGAAAGATCGATTTCGATTGCGACCTCGCTCAGTGGGATGGTGTGACACAGCGGAATGAGATGGGCCGTGCGTTTAGCGGCTTGAATACCAGCGGTCTTCGCGGTAGCGATCATGTCCCCTTTCGTTAGGCCATTGCTGCGAATCAGATCGATGGTCTCTTTGCTGAGCGAAATCTTTCCCGAAGCAATCGCCGTTCGCGCGCTTTGTGGTTTCGCGGAGACATCCACCATGCGAACGCGACCATCCCCGCCGATGTGCGACAGGTGTTTCATAGAAGAATTTTTAACCACGAATGGACACTAATTCACACGAATTTTCCCCGAGAAACTCTTTATTCGTGTGCATTCGTGGTTAGTCATCCACCGATTGCGATCATCCGGCGATTCGGTTGGTAGTTTTCGCGAAAATCGTGCTGCGCTGGTTTGCGATCGACCACATCGAGGAAAAACTGGCGTAACTCACCATCGCTCGCGCCTGCGCGCAACGGTGTCATGATGTCGAACTCGAGGTAACTGCCGAGGCAGGGACGCAATTTGCCGTCGCAAGTCAGGCGAAGTTTGTTGCAGTCTTCACAAAAGTGCAGGTTCGTCATTGCGCCGATGAATCCGACGCGCTGTTGGCGTCCGGGGACTTGATAGTAAGTGGCGGGGCCGTTTGTGCGAAATGCTGGCTCTGGAATCAAATCGCCGTAAACTGACTCGATCATGCGTTTGGCTTCCAGGATCGACATGAAATTCTCCTGGCTGAGTACTTCCGTCGTACTAACCGGCATCAGCTCAATGAAACGCAAAATGAGATTGCGCGAACCAGCGAACTCAGTCAACGGGATCAGTTGATCCTCGTTTCGGCCGCGCATCAGAACGGCGTTCAACTTGATCTGACCGAAACCCGCCGCCATGGCCGCGGCAATGCCGTCAAGTACTTGGGCGTGAAAATCGCGGCCGGTGATTTGCGAATAAACGTGTGAATCCAGCGTATCGAGCGAGATATTGACCGATTGGACGCCAGCCTCCCGCAAAGCTGCGACCATCGTTATGCCCTCCGAAATTTTGCGCGCGAGCAATGTCCCATTGGTGGAGAGCCCAAGGCTGCTGATGCCGGAGATTCTCGGGATTTGCTTAATAAAGTCGACCACGTTGCGACGTGTCAGTGGTTCGCCGCCAGTCACTCTGACTTTTGTGACTCCGAGGTCTGTCGCAACGCGAATCAGTCGCAACGTTTCCTCATAAGTCAGGATATCTTCACGCGGCAACCACTCTTGCAGCTCCTGCGGCATGCAATAATTGCAGCGCTCATTGCAACGATCCGTGATCGAAACGCGCAAATACGAAATGCGATGACCATGTCGATCCTGCATTGGTCGCAACTTTAGGTTTAAGGCGGTGTTGAATCAAGGAAGTGGCATGATTGACTGGTTAAACCAGGCCGGTATCGTTATTTTTCCATGAAGCGTCCAACTCTTTTCAAGGCAATGACATTTGGCTTCGTCGCCAGCGCGATGATTCTGACAAGTTGCTCAACCCCCGAAACGCGCATTTCCAATCATCCGGAGATTTTCAACAGTCTTTCACCACGGGACCAGGCGCTGGTGCGACAGGGACAGATTCGCAGCGGAATGCCGCAAAGCGCTGTGTGGCTGGCCTGGGGAGCGCCGGAGCAAAAAGCGGCTGGTGCAATGCGGGGGCGCCAGACAGAAACCTGGATCTACGTAAATTATGTCCCGGCATATGGCTATGGTTACCCGTACGGCTACGGATATCCATACGGTCCGTATGGTTTCGGCTTTGGAAGCGTCGGCTTTGTCCGCACCAATCATGGCGGCCGTTCGTTTGTATTTTTCGGAGACCCCTTCTTTGATCCCTTCTATTATTCATACATTCCGCCAAGCATCCCAGTGCCGTACCGCACGGTTACATTTTCAGGTGGCCGCGTTGTCTCCTTTCAATATCTGGCCCGATAACTCCGGCGGATGCCCATGTTGCCACGGCGCTGTGCGCCGTGCCAATTGACCCACTTGAGCCCCGCTATGACGCCCCCACAGGGGCGTGGCTACAACATTCGGCAGACAGCTCACAAATTCTGATCGCGTTGACCGCGAAAGCCCGGCATTGTAGCGACACGCTTCTGCAATGGCTTACCGCTCTTTTGGAACCTTTCTCCAAGCGCTCGATCAAGCAGGGGAGTTGAAGCGCGTTTCGGTGCCGGTGGATACCGATTTGGTGACCAGCGAATGGGCCGACCGCGAAATGAAATCGCCCGGAGGCGGCAAAGCGCTACTTTTCGAGCAACCGCTGATTGATGGAAAGATTTCCAAATTTCCAGTGGCGATCAACGCGATGGGAGCGCGCAAGCGCATGGCGATGGCGCTTGGACGCGAGAACATCGACGAAATCGCGCAGGAGATTCAATTACTCCTGAAAGCGAAACCGCCGACCGATTTGCGCGAAGGTTTCGCTCTGCTCAAGCAGGGCATTCACCTGCTCCATGCGCGGCCAAAGAGTGTCCGCGAAGGGGCGTGTCAGGAAGTGGTGCATGAGCTTGGCGAACGCCCAACGTCCAACGCCCAACGTCCAACGCCCAATGAGGTCACCCTGCACGACCTTCCCATCCTGAAGTGCTGGCCGAAAGACGGCGGGCGCTTTATTACACTGCCGAATGTGCACACCCGAGACCCGGAGACCGGGGCACGGAATGTTGGCGTGTATCGAATGCAGGTTTTTGATGAGCGGACGACGGCGATGCACTGGCAGATCCATAAGGTCGGCGCGCGACACGGAAAAGTTTATTACGAGCGCGGCGAGCGAATGCCGGTCGCGGTCACGCTCGGAGGCGATCCAGCCTACACCTTTGCTGCAACAGCCCCGCTGCCCGACGGGCTGGACGAGATCTTATTCGCCGGATTCCTGAGGCGTAAATCAGTTGAGCTGGTGAAATGCAAGACAATCGATGTCGAAGTGCCGGCCGACGTAGATCTTGTTCTGGAAGGGTACGTTCAGCCGGGCGAGATGCGACCGGAAGGTCCATTTGGCGACCACACCGGTTATTACACCGCGGTCGAGGATTATCCGGTCTTTCACCTGACTGCGATCACCCATCGAAAGGACGCTATTTACCCAACCACGATCGTGGGTATTCCGCCGATGGAAGACTTCTACATGGGCGACGCCAGCGTCCGGATTTTTCTGCCTGTATTCAAAATGAATTTCCCGGAACTGGTGGACATGACGCTGCCGGCCGAGGGCGTCTTTCACAATCTCGTTTTCGCAAGCATTCGGAAGCAGTATCCCTATCAAGCATTCAAGGTGATGCACGGTCTTTGGGGAATGGGTCAGATGATGTTCAGCAAATACATCGTCGTGGTGGATGAAGATTGCGACGTGCATAATACAAGCGAGGTGCTGTTTCGACTATGCGCAAACACCGATCCTGGGCGTGACACGACAATTATTAAGAATCCGAGCGATTCACTTGATCACGCGCCGAGCGAACAAAACATCGGCTCGCACATGGGCTTTGATGCGACCCGGAAACTACCGGGCGAAAACTATCATCGACCGTGGCCCGAGTTATTGAAGATGACCGACGAAGCGCGCCGGCTGGTTGACGAGTTGCAAAAGAAAACACGTTGAAGGTATTCCGGGGAGCGCACACATCCTGCGTGCAGCGTTCGACATCCTGTCGAGCGCCTCTCACGCTCGCACATTACCAAGCCGCTCCCGGCAGGATGCCGGTCACAACGCGCTAAAAGCGTGCGCTCCCCAGAGCTAAATCTCCGTGCGCTACCCGGGCTTCAACGGATGCTACATCTTTGCCGCTCTGCCCGCAGGTATCAAAGGGTCAACGCGCTTCGCGAAATGGCAATGGAAGATTTACGGACGCCGGAAAATCTGACCCGTGTCGACGTCGCGCGTCAATCCACCAGGCGGAACGCCACGCAGGTCGTATTCACGATCAGTGTAAGGGCTGTAGTAGAAGCCGTAGCGACCACTGGGACGCGCGAGCGGAAATCCGCCAGGCGGCGGAGTTCCCGCACGCTCTTCCTGAATCACATGACCAATGAGCGCGCCAGTAGCGGCACCGATGGCGGCTCCGATGGCCGCGCTTCGTGGGCCGCGGCCGGCCAGACCGCCAATGATGGCCCCGGCACCAGCACCGGCAGCAGCACCCTGACCGGTCGGTGTATCACACGAATTTAACGCCAGCGCCTCCAACGTCACCAGTGACAACATGGCAAAATATTTCTTGTTCATAGTCTGGTTTTAACAATGCAACCTTAGAATCCGACGAAGGTTGCGTTGCGCAAATTCAAAAAATATTTCACGAGTTGCGCCGCAATATGGCCGGCTTTCTCCAGTTTAGTTAGGCGATATTCCTTTTCGAACAATCGAAATTCATCCGCCTCCATTCGACGCAGTAGCGCATGATAAACCGAGGCCATAATTTCGGCGGCCACCATCGATTGTCGGTCTTCAGGTGGAAGCAAGCTGGCGGCGCGAGCAAAAAAATCCTCCGCCCGCGTGGCTTCGAACCTCATCAGTTCGATGAAGCGCTCGTTGTATTGTCGATCTTGTAATTCGGTTTCCGAATAATTGCCGCGGGCAAAATCTTCCCGTGGCAAATAGATTCGGCCCTGGCGTAAATCTTTTTCCACGTCGCGGATAATGTTGGTCATTTGCAGAGCCAACCCGAGCTGGACGGCGTATTCTTTGCAAACCGGGTTGCGATAACCAAAAATTTCGATGCTGACCAAGCCAACTGCACTGGCGACGCGGTAGCAATATACTCGCAGCTCGGCGAAGCTGGCATAGCGAACATTGGCCAAATCCATCTCCACACCGGCGATGATCTCCCCGAGCATTTCCACCCCGAGTGAATACTTGTTAATCAACCGACGAATGTCGGGTGCCAGGACAGGTTCACCTGGCGCTGGGCCGGACAGCGATTCTCGCCAAAGAGCGAGTCGGCGTTTTTTTTCTTCTCCGTCGAGGTCGGCCGCATCCGCTATGTCATCGATCACACGGCAAAACGCGTAAAAGGTGGTGATGTCACAGCGGCGCTCTCGGCCTAACGAGAAGAAGGCCAGCGCCAGATTCGACTTGCTGTCGCGCGTAATTTTTGCGGCGTTCACAAGCAAGCGCAGCGGCGCATTAGTATTGGATCCAACTCTGCTGGTAAACGTGGCCGGTCTCGCCCCGCCGGAAAAGACAAACCCAGCTGGCGAGCAGCCAGCCGGTGATGAAACCACGCACGCAAACGAAGACGCATTTCCAGAGCACCAAGGCGATGAGGCGATCAGCAATAGCGCCACGGACAATGGCGTCGGCCGCCGCCAGGAAGAAGAAATGCAGCGCGCAAATGATTAAAAACCAGCCGACTCGTCCTCCGTTGTCTCGGAGAAATTCTCGATGCGCACGGAACGCTTCTCTGAGGGTTTCGTTGTGGAGAGCGAGCGAGATTTGCATCGAGCTAAATGCAATGATCAAGCCACTCATTAAGAACCGCTCAATCGGCAGATAATCCAGCACGCCAGGTATGTTGACAAAATATGCGAGCAAAAGCGGCATGCGCACAATCAACATGCTCACCAACACGACGATTCCGGCCCATTTCAGGACGAAACTGAAACGGCGTACGGCGAAACGAAACAACTCCCCTTCCTCGAAGCTAAGTCCACGGATCCAGGCAAAACACACCGCAATCAGATAAACCTGGATGTAAACACCAAATAGATATTCAAAAATGAAAGAGGCCGCGTCAACGCTGGCTGAAACTTGGAGTAGTTCTGCAGTCGGAATTAATCCCCCCCAAACCGGCAACACCCAAAAGACGATCGGTTTTAAAAACGCCGCCAGAGCGCTAAGCAAAAGGATGAAATAAATAATATAGCCGCGAAAGCGATAGCGCCGGTGCAAGGCCCGGACTAGCACGCTGTGCAGTCCGCGCCAGTTCATTACCATCAGCACCGCCGCGAAGACCGAGAGTGGGTAGGTCGTGGTTGCGTTGTCAAAGATTCCTGCAACACCTTCCAGCGCGGGAAGTGGCGCGTCCCGCCAGACCTCAACAAATCGCGGCCAGTGCCAGTTCGGCAACGAAGTGACCTGGGCTAGATCGAAATCGATTCCGCTTTGAATCGGCGTAAAGACCGCAAATTGAAAAACAAGGTAAGCAAAGCCAAGCAAAACAAACGTTACCCAAAGGCGCTTGTAACGGGCAACACAACGGAGACCATCGCGCAGGGCCAACCGAACCGGATTAAACAGCAAGACCAGCACGTATCCGCCGCAAAAGCCGAGCAGCGGGTAAAGGCGCGAAACAGTCGGCGACATGCCGGTCAAGCGGAACAATGGAGTGTTGGAGTATTGGAGTGCTGGAGTATTGGATTTGTTAGGTTCCTCATTACTCCATCACTCCATTATTCCGCTGCTGACTGCCTAACGAATCAATCCGAAATGCGGAATAAATGGCCAATAAACAATCAGACCGCGTCCGACCAGATTCTCTTCCGGCACCGGCCCCCAGTAACGGCTGTCATAGCTGTTGTAACTGTTATCGCCCATCGCAAAATAGCTGTGTGCGGGCACGGTAAAAGAGTGATCTGGTTGCGCCAGGTAATCACGGCCCAGGCTGTAGCCGCGATATCTATCCTTTGCCGCCATCACCCGCTCAAAGCCGTGGCCGCGGGCTACATTTCCGTTCACGTAAAGCTTGGGCGGATTGATCCGCAGTGTGTCCCCCGGCAAAGCGGCGAGGCGTTTTATGTAAAACGGTTGCCCACTTTCGGCGTCTGCGGCAATTCCCGGAATGTGGTCGGTGCGAAAGACAAAAACGTCTCCGCGATGCGGCTTCACGAAGTTATAGGTAAGCTTGTCGACAAAAACCTGATCGCCGGTATCAATCGAGCCGCGTGCGACGATTTCGCCGCGATGATAAACGCGTTCTGGAAAGACATTAAAGTCCTGACGCAAGGTAACTGGCGGCGCGTAGACCAAAAACTGCTGGTGCTGAAACTTAAGACTGGTGAATGTGAAGAAAAAGAGGAATTTCTTCTGCTCGACCTGCAGGAGTCTATCGTCTTCGCGTGAGATGACGTTGATGTAATTCCGACCCTGCAAAACGAACTCGGCAAGTTGCTGTGGCAGCGCAGGCAACGGAGCCGATGCGCTCATCGGGTGACCAATGATCCCGTTAAGGGTTGGCTGCATCGAGCCGGTCGGAATTTTAAACGGCTGCAAAAAAAACGAGCGGATGCCGACCGCGACTACGATCGCCACCAGAATCACCTCGCAATTTTCCCGCCAGTGCGATTCCCAATTGACCGGCGTCAGTTTATGCAGTTTTGCATCAAGCTCTTCCGCCTGGGCCTCCACTTGTTTGCGATCACGCTGCCGCAAAGCTGCCTGAAGCGCACCCATGGTCGACTCCATCTCTTTGGCCGTTGCCTGGTCGAGCACGTCACGTTTATAGCGCAAAAATTTTTGCGCATGCCGCAGCAAAAGCTTGCTCTGTTTAATGTAGCGTGGTGTGAACATGAATTAAATGACGAATGACAAATGGCGAATGACGAAACAATGACGAAGCACCCGCCTTCGCCGAGCTCCGGCGCGGCAGGCAAATGCCGAAAAGGTAATTGCCGATCTTGCGAGGTTTCGGGATTCAGTCATTCGGATTTCCTTCGTCATCCGTCATTCAGACTTCGTCATCTCAAGGCGCAGTTTCACTGCGCCTTGAGCACCTCTATGAATGCCTCCTGAGGAATATTGATCTTGCCGATACTCTTCATTCGTTTCTTTCCTTCTTTCTGTTTCTCCAGCAACTTGCGTTTCCGGGTGATATCGCCACCGTAGCATTTCGCGGTCACGTTTTTTCGCAAGGCCGAAACACTCTCGCGCGCGATAATTTTCCCGCCAATCGCGGCCTGAATTGCGACCTGATATAGCTGGCGCGGGATGACTTCCTTCAACTTCGCCGCCAACTGCCGTCCCCTACCCTCAGCACGATCCTTGTGCACGATGGTGGAAAAGGCATCCACCGGCTCGCCATTCACGAGCAAGTCGAGCTTTACTAATTTGGCCGGCCGATAACCCGCATGCTCGTAGTCCATTGAGCCGTAGCCACGAGTAATCGATTTAATTTTGTCGTTAAAATCCACCAGGATTTCATTCAACGGCAGTTCGCAGTGCAGCATCACGCGGCGGGTATCGAGTGTCTCGGTATGATCCATTTGTCCGCGCTTTTCTAAAATCAACTGCAGAAGGTCGCCAATATTTTCGTTCGGGCAAAGCACATACGCTTTTACGACCGGCTCGCGGATTTCCCGAATTATGCTCGGCTCGGGGAGGTGTGCGGGATTGTCGATCAGAAGTGTTTCGCCGCGAGTGTTCATCACCTCGTAAACGACGCTCGGACTCGTCGCTATGATGTCCATGTTATATTCCCGGCGTAACCGCTCCTGGATGATTTCCATGTGCAGCAGCCCGAGGAACCCGCAGCGAAATCCGAACCCGAGCGCGACCGAGCTTTCCGGCGTGTAAATAAACGCGGCGTCATTCAAGCGCAGCTTCGCAATCGCCGCCTTCAAATGTTCGAAGTCGCCAGTGTTGATTGGATAAATTCCGCTGAACACCATCGGATGAATCTCTTGAAATCCGGGCAACGGTTGGCGCGCCGAATTGCGTTGGTCGGTAATCGTGTCGCCAATCTTCATATCCGCTGTGCTTTTGATGTTGGCGATGAAATAGCCGACGTCTCCGGCCTCGAGCCTCGACTGGATAAACATTTTCGGGGTGAAGACGCCCACCTCCTTGATTTCGTAACGCGCGTTGTTGCTCATTAATTTGATCGCATGATTCGCTTCCATTGTTCCCGAAACAACACGCACGTAACCGACCACTCCACGATAAACATCGAATACCGAATCAAAAACAAGCGCCCGCAGTGTATCATCTGTCGGCTTTTGCGGAGCTGGAATGCGGTCTACAACTGCCTCGAGAATTTCTTCGATACCGATTCCCATCTTCGCACTGGCGTGAATCGCTTCCTCGGCTGGGATAGCAAGAATCTCCTCTAATTGTCGATGAACCGCGGCGACGTCGGCATTAGGCAGATCGATTTTGTTGATAATTGGGACAATCGTCAGGCCCTGTCTGTGCGCGAGGTGCACATTCGCTACCGTTTGCGCCTCAACTCCCTGGGCTGCATCGACGACCAGAAGCGCCCCTTCGCAGGCAGCAAGTGACCGGGAAACTTCGTAGGCAAAATCCACATGCCCGGGCGTATCGAGCAGATTTAATCGATAAGTTTCACCCGATTTTGCGCGATAGTTCATTGTGACCGGATGCGCTTTAATCGTAATCCCGCGTTCGCGCTCCAAGTCCATCGAGTCGAGCAGCTGATCCTGCTTTTCGCGCTCCTGAATCGTGCCAGTGCGTTCGAGCAACCGATCCGACAAGGTGGTCTTGCCGTGATCGATATGCGCGATGATGCAAAAATTGCGCGTTAATCCGATTGCCATGAAAGCCGCACTATGCGAGCGCGCGGATGCGTGGTCAATCTGGGGCAAAGCGGTCTCGCGCCCCGGAAATGCTTTTCAGGGGCACCGGGAGCTGCCTCCCCGATCTAGCGAAGCGAGACCAGGGCACTCCCTAAAAGAAGGTTCGCTCGACACGACCAGGATCTTTCCACTACCCTAGAATCAAGATGCCCAAACTAATTGTGACCACTGAATCGCAGGGTAGAATTGCCTACGAACTCACCGAACGGATCGTCACCATCGGTCGCGCACCCGACAATATGGTAATTATTGACGATCCGTCGGCCTCGAGTCATCACGCGCAACTGGAGCGCATCGGCGAGGTCTACCGTCTCAAGGACCTCGGTTCGACGAATGGCACACGCGTCAATGGCGTTCCAATTTCGGAAACCTCGCTCCGGTTCGACGATCGACTCCGATTCGGTGGCGTCGAGGCCCGTTTCGAACCCGACGCGCGTGGCTCACAGCCATTACCTGCCCTGACGCAGATCGAAGCGAAGCCGGCAGAAATGAGCGCCGCTCCGGTCGATTTTACCAATGCTTCACCGTTTCCCCGGCGCGGCCGAGACCTCGATCGCGTGCGGACCGCCGTCCTTGGGCTTGCGGCGCTGGCCATCCTCGCCTTTGTCGCCAGCATCATCGCTGTGCTAGCAATGCACGCCCCAAGTCTGTAGCCGAGGCGTAATGCGGCCCAAACGAATAAATGGCAATGGCGAATTGCCCACCAGCCTGATGCGCTGCTTTTTTATCGCGCAATACGGATTTCCGTTTGCAGATCAAACGTAAGTTGGCGAGGTATTGCCGATCTCCCGCGCAAATGCAGGCTCAATCCGAAATCCGAAATCCAACGCCGGCAATTGCAAAACGGCTTCTTCTTTTCGACATCGACGGCACCCTCGTTCATTCAGGCGGTGCAGGCATGCATGCACTAAAGCTGGCCTTGGCCGAGCGCCACGGCATCAACGACGACCTGCACGACATCGAGATCGCAGGGATGACCGATTCCGGCATTGTTCTCAGCATTTTGCAAAAACACAAAATTCCGGCGACCAACGAAAACGTAACCGCGTTTCTCGACAGCTACGTGCACTTTCTCTCCCTGGAATTGCCGCAACGGAAAGGCAAATTGCTTCCCGGCGTACTCGAATTGCTCGAGAAATTGAAATCGCGAAAACAACTCCTCCTTGGTCTTCTGACCGGAAACGTCTCGCGCGGCGCACAGCTCAAGCTCGAGCATTATGGTGTCTGGCACTTTTTCGAATTTGGCGCATTTGCGGACGATCATCACGACCGTAATCAGCTCGGACCATTTGCCCGGGCCCGGGCAAAAGAAAAACACGGGCGTGAATTTTCGGCAGCAGAAATCGACATCATCGGCGATACACCCCGCGACATCGCCTGCGGGAAAGCGCTCGGCGCACGCACGATTGCCGTTGCTACCGGGAGATGGGACCGGGGAGAGCTTGCCAAACATAATCCCGATTTTTTGATCGATGATCTTTCTGATGTTGACCGTCTAATCAGGATGCTCGGTTGGTAATACCCGAGCGACGACAAGCTGAATGGAAGGTTGAAGGTGAATGCAAACAATATCGAAAGCTGCGTGTCCGGTGCCACGTAAAGATCGGTCCAATGTGCTGCCTTTGGAGGGCGAAATCGATCTGCACGTTTCGCCTAACGTCGCGGAATCGCTCCATGCGATGATCCGGAAAAAACCAAGACGCTTGGTTGTCGATCTGGCTCACGTCAGTTACATCGACAGCTCTGGTTTGGCGGTGTTGATCGAAGCAATGCAAAAAGTCGAAGCCTACGGCGGAAAGTTCGCCTTAGCTGGTCTTGACCAGGACGTGCGGATAATTTTCGAGATCGCAAAGCTTGATCAGGTCTTTCAAATTTTCCCAGACACTGATGCCGCCCTCGCCGCCGCGGCTTGAATTAAAATCGCTACTGTTTCATCGATATTTTTTGAAATGTCGAACCGGGCCGCGCATTTGAGAATCGAAGAGCGCGCAGCCGCCCGCCGGGTCGGATCTGACCACGCCTCCAGCGCGCTCCGCAAATCGCGCACGCTATCGGGACGATCGACAATCGATCCGTGAATTCTGTCTTCCATAATCTCGCAAAAGCCATTTGCGCGCGTGGTGATGACCGGCAGACCGCAGGCCAGCGCCTCCAGGCATGCGTTCGAAAAAGGGTCGTAGATTGTCGGCAAAATGAAAATGTCCGAAGCCTGGTAGATCGGATAAAGATCGGCAACCTCTCCCAGGAACTGGGCGCACCTTGACCAATAATGAACCGAATCGCCACGCCCGGCGACCAGCAAACGCAGTTTCGAATTGGCGCATGTTTCGATCGCTTCGATCGCGTAGCGAAGCCCTTTTCGCTCCCACCCGGATCCGACAAATAGTCCCACCACATCATCAGATTCCAGTCCCAGCTGGGCACGCGACTTTTCCCGTTGAATCGAGTCAGCGTGGAAACGATCCAGGGGGACGCCGCTGCGCACGATATCGACCTGGTCCCGCCGGTAATTGTAAAGATCGACAATTTCAGCTTTGACCATTTGCGAGTTGGCGATGACGCGCTCTGCGCCGCGGTTATCAAGAAGTGATTTTTCAAGCCGCAGAAGATCGCTGTGTTTGCGATTAAACCGCCAGGCAAAGCGCCTAAACGGCGGCGCAAATTCCTTCCGGCGATTCAGCCAGGCCTGATGGACACCGTCGCCGGCACGGAAAACATCGCAGCGCCAAATGCGCTCGAGGCTCATCAAAACATCGCAGGCAGTCTGCGAGCGCAGTTTCTCGACTTCGTCAGCGAATCCGATGGCTGATCCAGCATTCACCTGGACAATTCGCCCAAACGGCCATTCGTTGGGCGGCCACTCCTTTGTTGTAAACAGGTGTGCCTCATGCCCCTGCGCCACAACTCCCAGGGCCAGGCGTTTCAAGTAAGACTCCGCGCCACCGCTCGGCGAATAGCCGCGCCGCACGAACCCGATAGTCAGGTTGCCGTTCGACATCAGATCTTTACCAATCTTGTCATTCCCAGAGAAGTCGAGGAATCTCTTACTAGCACCAATCCTTTACGGTTGAGAATGACAGAGTCTCGACTTCGCTCGATATGACACAAAACGAACCGGTGCAGTCAGGCGTTGCCACGGCGCGCCTGCTGCCAACGCACTTACTCTATTCGATCTTCGCGCGCATCGGCGGTTCCGGTTTGGACACCGATGCGTTCGAAGCTTTGCGCGCGTCTTATCGAGGCGGTTTTCTTGGCAAAGCTGTCGCCTACGATAACAGGCAAACTGAAATTCCGGCGCGTTTTATTCATTCGCTTCGCTGGCACCCGGTGCGACTGATTTCGTTTCTGGAGCGTCCATACTATTACGGCGCGAAAAAGAAATACCTTGATTGGATCGCGTCGCATCATCTCGAAAGCGGGCGCTATGATTTTTTTCACAGCTGGTCGGGTGATTGTTTACGCACCCTGCGGATGGCGAAGAAGAAAAAAATTCCTTCGCTTATCGAAATCCCGACCTGGCACCGTGGAGGTCAGAGGCCAGAAGTCGGAGGCCGGAGGTCAGACTCGAGACCCATTTCGATCTCTTGGAAATCGCGTCTTCTGCTCGGGCCTGAACGTTTTCTCGAGGAATACGAGTTGGCCGACCTCGTGGTCGTCCTTTCGGAGAAAGCAGCGGAGACATTCCGCGCACGCGATTTTCCCGAACAAAAATTGTTTTATCTCCCACGTGGCGTCGATGTCGATCGCTTCAAGCCCGGTCCGCGACCGCCGATTTTCCGCGCGATTTTCTCGGGCGCACTCATTGAGCGCAAAGGGATTCATCATCTTTTGGAAGCATGGCACCGCCTCAACTTATCGAACGCGGAACTGTGGCTGGTCGGTTCCATCCACGCCGAAGCGAAGCCACATTTGCAGAAATACTGGCAGCAAAACATCAAAACGTTCGGATTCGTGCGCGACCACGAAAAATACCTAAGTCAATCGACCGTTTATGTTTTTCCGTCGCAGTGGGAAGGTAGCGCCAAGACCGTCTACGAGGCCGCTGCTTGCGGATTGCCTGCGATCACGACGCGTGAAGCCGGCGACGTAATTCGCGACGGCGTCGAAGGAATCATAGTGCAACCGGGAGACGTCAATGCCATCGCAGCAGCAATCGAGCATTTGTATCAGCATCCCGAGATTGTTGAGCAGATGAGCGGCGCGGCGCGGCAACGCGTAGTCGAGAATTTCACGTGGGACCATTTTCGCACGCGATTGCTACGCGCCTACGAGGCCGCGATCCAACTTTGTGAGAAGTGAAAAGTGATTGGTGAAAGGTAGCAATCCAGAATTTTGTCCTCGCTCCTCAGTTTTTACCTCTCACTTCGCACGTCTTCAGACATGCACATCCTGCTCATCCAACTGAAGCGAATCGGCGATTTAATTTTGACGACACCAGCCATCGCCGCCCTGCGCAGGAAATTTCCGGACGCAAGAATCTCGCTTGCGGTCGCGTCCAATGGGAAAGAGTTGCTGCCGGCGATCCCCGGTATCGATCAGGCGCTGGTCGTGAACAGGCCTCGGAGCTGGCTCCAAATTGCGCGCGGCAAATTTGACTATTGCGTAGATTTCACACGCAACGATCGCTCCGCATTTTTGACATGGCTCTCCCGGGCGAAATTGCGCATCACCAGGGAACGCCGGAAGCAAAGATCAACCGTGCGAGCGAGCGCCTACAACCAGTTTGTGGTTGCTCCGGCCCGGCAGCAGCACACCATCGATTCCTACCTGCGATTACTCGAACCGCTCGAAGTTCGCGATCCGTCGACGGAAATTCAATTGAATCTTCCGTCAGAGACTCGCGCCGCAGCAGATCGATTGCGCACTCTTCATAAGATCGACAATCAATACCTCATTTTTCATCCCGGCTCGGCCCGGCCCGAAAAACTTTGGGAAGCGCAGCGCTGGGCGGCCCTCCTCGAGTACGCCGGCGCACGTCACGATGTCGATCTTGTCCTGACTGGCGGAGACTCGGCGCTCGAGCAAAATCATCTCGGCCAAATCAAATCGAATTTGCGGCGAGAAATTGTCGATCTTTCCGGCAAAACCGACTTGCTCACCCTGGCTGCCCTTATCGAGCAGGCGCAGCTGCTGGTGACAGTCGATTCTGCGCCGATGCATCTGGCCGCAGCCACGCGCACACCACAAGTGGCACTTTTTGGCCCGACCAATCCATTTCACTGGCGGCCGCGCGACCGTGCGGCGTTGATTCTTCAGGGGGTATCGGGGTCGCCTTTGCGTGAATTTTCGCCGGCCCAAGCAGGTGTCCCGATGAACCAAATCTCGACGGAAGCGGTGATCGATGCTATGGATGCCCTGCTGTCGAGTCCGGCAGCACAAGGCTCATGAGAGAAGCAGAAGCCGAGAAGGTGAAACCTTCATTCTTGGAAACCGTTCGGATGACTTGGCGTCCGTACCGGCGGCTCTACGGCTACGTCAAACCGTATAGGTGGCGCTTCGTTCTCGGCATTGTCTTTGGCGTGGTCTTTGGTGTAACCACCGCAGTCATTCCTTTCATTGTCGCGCAAGTCTCAAGTTTCGTCTTTCACGGCGTGCCGATGAATTTCCGAATCTTGGTGACACATCGTGAAATGCTTGCCGGCGGACCAAAAATCAGCGCAATCGCACTGAATTGTCTCGCGATTCCGGCGGTCATGATCGTGCGGGGTTTATTCGACTACGGTAATGCTTACTACATGCAGTGGGTGAGCAACAAAGTGGTGACCGATGTCCGCAATCAGCTTTTTAGCAAAATGGTACGCCACTCGATGGATTTCTTTAATCGGATGCGCGCGGGATTCCTGATGTCGCGCATTGGCAACGACACGCGCAACATGCAACAGGCGTTGACCACGGTGAGCAGCGATATTTTCAAGCAACCAGTTCAAATCATCGGCGCAGTCACCGCTCTACTGGTTTTGGATTGGCGATTCACTGTGGTGGTTCTGGTTCTGTTTCCGATCTGTTTATTGCCGATTCAAGTCTACGGCAAGCGCGCGCGCTCGGCTGTGAAACAGGAACAAAAGGCGATGGGCGGAATGTCTGTCACAATGCTGGAAACTTTCAGTGGCATTCGCGTGATCAAATCGTTCGCGCGGGAAGCGCACCAGGAAAAGTTGTTTCGACGCACGAGCCAGCAGCAATTCTCCAATGCCATGCGCATGGTTAAGTCGACCGAGGCAACCGGTCCGCTGGTTGAAATGATCGCCTCACTCGGGGTTGCTCTAGCGATGGCTTATGTTTATTTCGCAGGCCTGAGTGCAGCGAAGTTTCTCGGACTCATCCTCGGATTTTTCCTGCTTTACGAGCCGGTCAAAAAGCTCAGCAAAATCCATCTCATGATGCAGCGTTTCGTCGCTGCGACCGCAGAGATTTTCTCGATTCTCGATTCCGTTCCGAGCGTGCAAGACACGCCCCATGCAGCGGAGCTGGTCGCTTCAGAAGGTCGGATCGATTTCGAGAGCGTTACGTTTCGCTATTCCAGCGGAGTCGATGATGCGGTGCGCGATTTGAATTTACAGATCGAGCCGGGCAAAACCTACGCGCTGGTCGGCGCAAGCGGCGCAGGCAAGAGCACGATCTTGTCGCTCATTTTACGGCTTTACGATCCCACCGCAGGCTCTGTCAAGGTCGACAACCGCGATTTGCGAACCATCAGCCAGGAATCGTTACGGAAACAAATCGGACTCGTTACTCAGGAAACATTTTTGTTTCACGATACGATTTTTAGGAACATCCAGTTCGGACGGCTCGATGCGACACCGGAGGAAGTCTATTCGGCTGCACGGACTGCTTATGCGCACGATTTCATCGGCGCCCAACCAAATGGCTACGAAACGGTGATAGGCGACAAAGGCTGTTTACTTTCAGGCGGTCAACAACAACGGGTCGCGATTGCGCGCGCCCTTCTGAAAAATGCACCCATCCTTCTTCTCGACGAAGCGACCTCGTCACTCGATTCCGAATCGGAGAAGCAAATCCAAATGGCGCTCGAAAAGCTTTCGGCTGGTCGCACCGTCATCGCCATCGCGCACCGTCTTTCCACGATTTTGTCGGCCGATCAAATCGTGGTCATGGATCGGGGCCGGATCAAGGAAATCGGCACCCACGCCGAATTGCTGGAAAAATCCGGTTATTACCGGCGGCTTTACGATCTGCAATTCAATCAGGTCACAGTTGAAGACAGAGACCAGCAGGGCGTTTTGGTTGAAGAACTGGTTTAAAAGAAAGTTAAAAAAGTTACAAAGTTCCATCGTTTAAAAGTGGGTGGGGCGAACAGATCCTCCTTCAATTTAACTTTGTAACCTTGTAACTCTTTTAACCTTCTCAAGACATGCCCTTAAACTTCGATCTACATACCCATTCCTTCTTCTCCGGGGACGGCGTTTCCAGTCCAGAAGATTTGATTGCCGCCGCGCGGGCAAAGGGTTTGCATGGCCTTGCGCTTACTGATCATAACACCTGCGACGGTGTCACCTACCTGCTCGAGAAAGGTCTAATGCGACTGGATGGTCAGCCGGTGGATAATTTTCTCGTTCTGCCCGGCGTAGAAATCACAACCGCGGATGGTCACCTCCTCTGCATTGGCGCCGAGCTTCCCTATTTGAAAGGAAAACCAGCGCGCGAGGTATGCGAAATGATCCATCAGCGGGGCGGCCTCGCTATTCCACCTCATCCCTACGACCTGTTTCGTGCCGGCATTCGCCTCGCCACGCTCGAGACCCTGCCGATTGACGCCATTGAGGTCTTTAACGCCGCGACGACGCTGCGGCGGTACAATCGTTACGCTTTCAAATATGCACAGATTCGCGGTCTTCCCATGATCGCCGCCAGCGATGCACATCACGCCGCCGCGGTCGGTACCGCTTATACCATCCTGAATACAGATGATTTTTCACTGAAAGGAATTCTTGCCCAAATCATAAAGAGCAATGAGCTCAATCAAAAATACCTGACCCCACGCGACAGCCTTCGCAAAACCTGGAACAATTGGCTGCGCCTTCGTCGTCGCAGAAAAATCCCCGAACTCGCCGCAAAGGACAGCCGCAACAATGGCGGCTGAAAGGAGAAATGTGATTGGTGATTAGTGATCGGTGAGAAGTGCTGAAAAGGAGACTTGGCTAATCAACGCTTCAACGCTTCAACGCTTCAACGCTTTAACCATTTAACCATTTAACCATTTAACCATTCACGATTTAACGACTTAAAGCTATGTCCGCATACGTCATCGTCGAAATAGAAATTCTCGATCCTGCTGGCTATGAAGAATACAAGAAGCTCGCTGGTACGACCGTTGAAAAGTACGGCGGCAAATACATTGTGCGCGGTGGCAAGACCGAAGTGCTCGAAGGCGCTTGGAAACCGAAACGCATCGTCATCCTTGAATTTGAATCAAGCCAGCGTGCAAAAGAGTGGCTGAATTCCGAAGAATACCGCGAGCCGCGCAAAATGCGTCACCGGACCGCTAAAACACATATGCTTGTCGTCGAAGGCATCGCGTAGAATGCAGTCGTCGGGCACGCACAAACACCGAACCTGATAAACAGGCGCTCGCTACGAAAAGCGCCGCTACAACTTGAGCAATGCCGCGAGCTGCTTCTTATCTGTTATCGGCGCTTTGCAGGTGAAATTTTCGCAAACATAGGCGGCCGATTTCCCATCGACCATCGACATCGCCCGGATTGCTTCGTTCTTTTCCCCGAAATACTCCTGGCCTTGGTCTGCATCGGCGAGGATTAGGATTTTGTTTGGCAGGAAATGTTGGTGCACCTCTTTGAGCAGCGCTTTTGTTTCCGCGCTATCGGTGTTTCCAGCGATCACGATTTGGCGCGGCTTACTCAAACTGAAATCGAGGGCAACGAGCATCTGTGGCGCGGCGCTGGCAAAATGCGAAAGCGTTGGCCCAAATGCCTCGATTGTTTTCCGGGCTCGATCCTGCATTTGTTTGTCACCGCAAAATTGTGCGAGTCGCAAAAGATTCAGCGCCGCGACCGAGCTGGGCGCCGGTTCGGCACTGTCGTTATCATCTTTCATTCGCAAAAGTACGCTTGCATCGCTTCCGCTGGTTGTGAAATAGCCGCCGGTTTTCTGATCGAAAAACAACCGGTCCTGTGTCTGCTGTAATTCCATGGCGAACTTCAACCACTCGATACGGAATGAAGCTTCGTAAAGATCGAGGAGCCCCTGGATGACGAAGGCGTAATCGTCGGCAAAACCTTCGACATCGCTGCGACTTCCACGATAGCTGCGAAACAAAATCTTGCGCGACTTGTCGTAAAGATTTTCGCGCACGAATTCAGCGGCACGTGTTCCAATTTTGAGATAACGCGGTTCATCCAAAATTTGGGCGGCGCGCGCAAAAGCCGAAATCATGAGACCGTTCCATGCGGCAATGATTTTGTCATCGAGATGGGGCCGCGGTCGTTTGCTTCGGATCGACAATAACTTGTCGCGGCTGCGGGCGAGTGATTGTCTCACGTCTTGTTCGCTTTTTTTGAAACGCGATGCCGTCTCCGCAATTGTGTGCCGTTCGATCAGAATATTTTTGCCGCCAAATTCACCCTGGGGATCGCTACCTTCGGGGGCGTTGCCGTGGGTTTGCACGCCGTAGTGAAATTTAAACAACTCGGCGTCAGCGCCGAGCGCATCGTCGATCTGTTTTTCAGTCCAAACGTAAAACGCTCCTTCGGCGGTTTTCTGTAGCGGCGCTCCGTGAGCGTCGCTGACATTTAGATTCGGAATAGTGCGACGGTCATAGACCGCCGCTACAGGAACCAGGCTATCCGCGTCCTCGGCGGAAAAGAATCCGCCCTCTTTTGAGGTCATGTCGCGCGAGACGTAGGCAAGAATGTCGCCAGCAACCTCGGCATATTGTCGGTCCTGGGTGATTTGAAACGCGTCCAGGTACGCGACTGCAAGCTGAGCCTGGTCATAGAGCATCTTTTCAAAGTGTGGAACGTGCCAGTAGCGATCTACGGAGTAGCGATGAAAGCCGCCGCCGCCGTGATCGTGCATCCCGCCCGCCGCCATTTTGCGCAGCGTGAGCAAATCCATCTCCAGCGCGTGCTTGCCAGAATCGCTCTTTGGATCACGCGCGTGGAATCTCGTCAGGAAATTTAACGTCACCGGCCGGGGAAACTTTGGCGCGCTGCCAAAACCGCCTTCCTTGGCGTCAAAGGTGCGCTCGAACTGCTCGTAGGCTTGGTTGAAAAGATCGATGCCGACCTTATTGCTGGCAGCTGTTTCTGAGCCTTGCGATTGACGCAGCGCATCTATGATCTTCGAACTTTGATCGATAATTTTTTCGTGGTTCTGTTTCCACGCATCTCCGATCCGCTCCAGCACCTTTTTGAAAGCTGGTTGGCCGTAACGATCTGTCGGCGGGAAATAGGTGCCGCCGACGAACGGTTTGAGATCAGGGGTGAGCCAAACACTCATTGGCCAGCCGCCGCCCCCGGTGGTCGCTTGCACGAATGTCATGTAAACACGATCGACATCCGGCCGTTCTTCGCGATCCACTTTGATGTTCACAAACTCGCGATTCA
>JACXTT010001701.1_pt1 | contig 36149 bp, 32 predicted proteins | sample 9270951 | NCBI WGS metagenome assembly JACXTT01 (sample SAMN15532306, study PRJNA645909) | rock metagenome | isolation source: weathered quartz diorite | place: Puerto Rico | collected 2017-06-21 | reverse complement strand
GAAGATGTCGCACGCACGATCCGCTTCCTCTGCGACGAGGTGGAATCGAAGGCGGTCACCGGGACCGTGCTCGAGATCCACAGCAACCTCTGACGGCGGCGGAGACGGTTTCCGTACGGCAATCGCGGAAGCCCTCTTGTTTGGCATCGCCGGAAACGTCACCGTGGGCCGGATGGATCACGGCCGTTCGACGCACGACGACGCGAGCCCGTTCCACGAGGGCGAGGTCGCCGTACAGCGGCGAGCGGGCGCCAAGGACAAGATCGAGAGCATCGGCCGCGCGCTGATCCGCGATCACATGCCGGATCAGCACCGCGAGTTCTTCGCGAAGCTGCCGTTCTTCGTCCTCGGGGCGCTCGATGCGGCGGGCCGTCCGTGGGCGTCGGCCGTCGACGGCGAGCCCGGCTTCGTGAGCTCACCCGATCCGACGCACCTCCGGATCTCCGCCGAGCCGCGCATCGAAGATCCGATTCGCGAGGGCATGCGTCCCGGGGCGTTCGTCGGCGGGCTCGGCATCGAGCTCCACACCCGACGCCGCAACCGCGTGAACGGAAAGGTCGAGATCGATCCCACGGCGCGCGGATTCACGCTCGCGGTCGATCAGAGCTTCGGGAACTGTCCGCAGTACATCCAGGCCCGCGAGCTGGCGCGCGTCGAGGTCACGCCCTCGCCGGCGGTGCGCGGCGATCGGCTCGACGACGAGGCGCGGAAGACGATCCGCTGCGCCGACACGTTCTTCATCGCGTCGCACCACGGAGACGATCGCGGTCGCCGCGCGCACGGCGTCGACGTCTCGCATCGCGGCGGCTTCCGGGGATTCGTTCGCGCGCTCGACGACCGCCGACTCGAGTTCCCGGACTACCGCGGCAACTTCCTGTTCAACACACTCGGCAACCTCGCCGCGAATCCGCGTTGCGGGCTGCTGTTCCTGAGCTTCGTGCACGGCGACGTCGTGCAGCTCACGGGCACCGCCGAGATCCTCTGGGACTTCCCGCGCGATTGCGCGCTCGAGGGCGCGGAGCGCGTGATCCGCTTCCACACCGAGGCGATGGTTCGCACGCCGGGGGCATTTCCGCTGCGCGGCGACCTCCGCGACTACGCGCCGCAGCTGCTCGCGCTCTGCCATCAGCCGAAGGGCTGACGCGGCTCTCGTGCGGCGGTTCGTGGTTTGACTTCACGAGGACGCCGCGCGAGAACGACCGGCGCCGAAGCCATCGTCGGCAGAATCGGGGGGCGCGCGTGAAGGCTGTTTGTTTCGTCGAGAAGGGGCGGGTCGCGGTCGAGGACAAGCCGAAGCCGTCCGTCCAGGATTCCACCGACGCGATCGTCAAGATCACCAAGGCGGCGATCTGCGGGTCGGATCTGCACTTCTATCACGGGCGAATTCCGATCCCGGCGGGGTTCATCGTCGGGCACGAGATGCTCGGTATCGTGGAGGACGCGGGCAAGGACGTTCGCGGTCTGAAGCCCGGTGATCGGGTCGTCGTCGCCGATCTCGTCGCTTGCGGCGCCTGCTGGTACTGCCGCCGGCGCATGTTCGTGAACTGCTCGAACAAACGCACGTTCGGCATGGGTGAGATGCTCGGCAATCTCTCGGGCGGCCAGGCCGAGTACACGCGCGTCCCCTTCGCCGACACCACGTGCGGTCTCGCGCCGAAGGGTCTCACCGACGAGCAGGCGCTGTTCGTCGGCGACATCCTGGTGACGGGTTACACGGGTGCGAAGAACGCCGACATCCACCCCGGCGACACGGTCGTCGTCACCGGCTGCGGTCCGGTCGGCATGCTCGCCCAGATGTGCGCACGCCTCTACGGACCGGCCAACGTGATCGCCGTCGACATGGTGCCCGCCCGTCTGGAGATGGCGAAGCGCTACGGTGCGATCCCGGTCGACGCGTCCGATCCCAAGGCAGCCCGCAAACGCGTGAAGGAGCTGACCAACGGGCGCGGCGCAGATTGCGTCATCGAGGCCGTCGGCGGCGAGGCCGCGTTCCAGGCCGCCTGCTTCTACTCACGCCCGCGCGGCACGATCTCGTGCATCGGCGCGCAATCGGATCGCTCGATCGGATTCCCCGCCGCCTACGCGTTCGACGGCGAGTGGACGATCCGCTTCGGGGTCGGCGACTCGCCGCGCTACCGCGAGGAGGTCTTCGCGCTGATCGAGAACGGCAGACTCGATCCCGCTTCGATCATCAGCCACCGCATGAAGCTCGACGATGCTCCGGGCGGTTACGAGATCTTCGACAAACGGGAAGCGTTCAAGATCGTGTTGGATGTTTGATTGGTTTTCTTTCAGGCTGACGCCATAGGCCCCGTACGGTGGCTTCTTTCAGGCTGACGCCATCGGCCCCGTTCGGTGCTCGCCGCTTCGCGGCTGCGCTCCTCCGATGGCCGTCGGCAGGTCGCGCACGTCGCTTCGCGGCGTCCGCGACTTGCCTCGCTGAGGATTTCAGCGGGCGCCGTAAGCGCCGCTCGAGCGGACGCTCAATCCGGCCGGTAGATCTTGAACGGCCGGGCGGTCGTTTGCCACTCGGGCTGGTCGCGCCACGCACGCCCGGAGATGAATCCGCCGTCGACGACGAAGGCCTGTCCGGTCACGAACGTCGAGCGCTCGCTGGCGAGGAAGAGCGCCATCTCCGCGATGTCGCGCGGCTCCCCCGGGCGCTGGATCGGCTGCGCCTTCGACATCGGGCCCTTGCGGGCCTCGATCGTGCTCTCGGGCTTGCCCACCGCGTTCAGCGCGAGTGGCGTCGCGATGAAGCCCGGACAGATCGCGTTCACACGGATGCGGTCTTCCGCCATCTCGAGCGCGACTGATTTCGTGAGCTGGACGACGGCTGCTTTCGCGGCGGCGTAGGCGTGCGGCGACCAGCCGCCGGTGAGCCCGGCGACGCTCGCGGTGTTGATCACGCTGCCGCCACCCTGGCGGCGGAGCAGCGGGGCCGCGTGCTTGATGCCGAGGAAGACGCCGCGCACCAGCACCGCGAACGTGAGATCCCACTCCTCGACGGGCGTCTCGGCGACGCCGCCGAGCGCGCCGCCGAAGCCGGCGTTGTTGAAGATGCAGTCGAGGCGGCCGAACGAGGACTCGGCGCAGCCGACGAGCGCCTTGACGTCCGCTTCGCGCGAGACGTCGGTCTTCTGGAAGACCACGTTCGGTGCGAGCTCCTTGGCGAGCGCGGCGCCGAGGTCGGCTTGAAGGTCGCCGATGACGATGCGGGCCCCTCGTTCGACGAACAGGCGAACGCTCGCGGCACCGATCCCGCTCGCCCCTCCAGTGATGATCGCGACTCGACCGTCCAGTTCTCGGCTCATCTCGTCCTCCTCGGGTTCGCGAGGACGTTATGAGCCGAGGGTCGGGTGGTCAACGGCTGGTTCGCGCCGAGCGCGAATCAGTTACAGCGAAATCCGAACTGGACTCCGCAGAGCGGAGCTCCGCCGGCCGCTTGATCGATGCGCATCGCGATCTCCGAGCTCGGCGGAACCAGCACCTCTTGCGAGCCCGAGTTGCAGGCCGCGCTGCCATCCGAAGCGGAGCAGGAGAGCGGGGTCGGCTGACCGTTGACGAGGAGCGTGAGCGAGCGCTCGCCGCTGCCGCCGATCATCTTCACCGCGAGGTCGCGTGCGGTGCACGTCGATTGCGGAGACAGCAGCGTGAAATCCGCGGCGGAGCAGCTCGGGCACGCTTCGGAGGCCGGAGTGACCCCGGTCGCGTAACCGTAGGTGGAGAGCGATCCGCTCGGGCAGTTGTCCCCGCTCGCGAGCGCGATCTTTCCCGACATCACGCCGCCGCCCGATGAAGTGGTCATGGAAGCGGTGATCGGCGAGGCCACCGGGACCGTCGAGTAGTAGCCGACCACGTCGGCGACCACGTCGACCCCGCTGCTCGCCTGCACGCTGAAGTCGCCGCCCGCGACGTCTTGGCGTACCGAGGTTGGCAGCTCGTTCGCGATGTTCAGGTTCGGGGTGAGCTTCTGGTAGTTCAGGATCGAGCTGCCCGGAATCGCGTGATCGGAAGGCCAGGCTTTGAGGTTGCCGTTGGCGTCCGGGCTGACCGCGACGAAGTTGATCGCCAGCGCCTGCACCTGCGCCACGCCGGAGGCGAAGCCCGGAATGCCGCACCCGCTCGGGCTGCCGCCCTGGGCGGACAGGTTGCCGCCGTAGATGTCGAACGTGCGCGTGACGCTGGCGACCATGCGCTGGCTGTTGACGCGCGTGTCGACCAGCCGACACGGGGTGATGGTCGTGAGCGCGAGGTTCGTCGACAGCACCTCGGCCGAGCACGGCATCGCGGCGATCACGGTCACGGCGAGTAGGCCCGGCAACGTCGTTCGAAAGAATCGCATGAAGTCGTCCTTTCGCATTCCGTTCTAGCTCACTCGCATGCGAACGCGAAGTCGAACGAGCAGAGACGGCCGGCCTCCGCGCCTTGCTCGACCTCGAGGGCGATCTCGGACCCCGGCGGAAGCTCCACCGTGGCTCCGGAGTCGCAGCTCGACCGCGTCGGCGTCGTGCTGCAGTGGAGCGCACTTCGCGCACCGTTCACCACCAGCGAGAGCGTGCGTGCGCCGGCTTCTCCCCGCGTGCGGGCGCTGAGCTTGGTGGCCGCGCAGCGGGTGTTCGGCGACAGCACCGAGACGCGGCTCACGCAGCCGGGTGCGCGGCATGCGTCGGCGACACCGGTCACGCCGTTCGCGTGCCCGTAGGCGGTGAGCTCGCCGGCCGGGCACTCGTCGCCCCGTCCGAGGAGGACCTTTCCGGACAGTTCGGCGGACGCCGGGGACGTGGTGAAGGAGGACGTCGCCGCCGGAGATCCTCCGGCGGCGGGGGGCTTTGAGTAGAATCCGACCACGTCGGCGACGACATCGACCGCTTGGGTCGAGAAGATCGAGAAGTCGGCGCCGGGCGCATCCTGGCGGACGCCGACCGCGAGCTCGTTCGCGACGTTCAGGTTCGGACTCAGCGACTGGAAGTTCAAGCTCGAGGCGGAAGGCATCGCCTGGTCGGTCGCCCAGGCGCGCAGGTTGCCTGCTCCGCCCGGATTCACCGCGACGAGGTTCAGCGCGAGCGCCTTCACGGTCGCGACGCCGCCCGAGAATCCCGGCAGCGAGCATCCCGCGGCATTGCCGCCTTGGGAAGAAAGGCTTCCGAAGATCTGGAACGTGCGGGTCTGGCCAGCGACGAAGCGCTGGGCGTTGGCGCGCGTGTCGAGGATCCGGCACGGTGCGACGGTCGTCAGCGTCAGGGGATTCGGCTGGACCGTCGGAAGCGGCGTCGGCGTGTTGGTCGCCGTCGGGGTGGCTGTCGGCGTGTTCGTCGGAGTGAGCGTCGGAGTGGGGGTCGACGTCGGCGTGGGCGTGGGCGTTAAGGTCGGCGGTGGCGTCGGTGCCCCGCTCACCGACCCGAGCGCATCGACGATTCCCGTCCCCGCGTTGATGTCCGTGCCGACGCCTTCGATGTCGAGAACGGAGCCGTTCAGCAGCGATCGCACCTGCGCGGGGGTGAGAAACGGGTTCTTCGAGAGGATCAGTGCCGCGTTCGCCGCGACGTGCGGGGCCGCGGCGGAGGTGCCGAAGAACGGGTTGAACCCGCCGGTGGTCGCCGTCGCCACTCCGTCCGCGGCGGAGAGATCGGGCTTCTGCAGCACGAGCCCGCCCGTGGACGAGAAGTTTCCCGGCGTGATGGGAGTCCCGTTCGAGTCGTAGAAGATGCGTCGCGGTCCGTCCGAGCTGAAGCTCTCGAGCACCGGCTTCGGCGTCGCGTTCGCGAACGGCACGCACGAGGGGCACCCCGAGGTCGACACGCCGACGGCGGCGACGCCGATCCCGTTGGCGGTCGCGGCGTGGCCGAAGGTAGCCCCCGTCGTGGTCGTGGCGAGTCGCGCTCGATACGCCTGCAGGTTGAAGTAGCGATCTGCCGAGCCGGCCTTCTTCACCACCGCCATGCGGTAATTCAGTGCGCTACCCGTGTAGAAGACCTGCTCGAACGGAACCTGCGAGCCGTTCTGGACGTTCGTCGAGCTCAACTGGACTGCCGACCCGTCGGGCGTCAGCATGTAGAGATCGTAATCGTTCGCCGCGGCCGTCGCGGGGTCGGCCCACTGGATCGAGATCCGATGGGTCGTGAGCGAGGATTCTTGCGTGACCGTGTCGGAGAGCACGCCGCCGCCGAAATCGTGCACCGTCAACCCGGCGAGCGGCCCGGATCCCACGGCGACGCCGTTGAAATCGCCCTCCCAGGTTCCCGACGTGCCCTTGAGCTTGCTCCCGCTATTGCCAGCCGAGGAGACGTAGACGACGCCGCTCGCGACGACGCTATTCACGGCTTGGGAGAGCACGCCGTCCTGGAACATCGGATCGGCGAGGAACGAGATGTCGTCGACGATGACGCGCGCACCGGCCGCGGCGAGGCCTTGGATGTTCGTGGCGAACTGCGCGAAGCTGTTGCCCGCCGTCGCGAACAGCAGGGGGCTGTTCGGCGCGAGATCGTAGATGATCTCCATCATGGCCGAGCCCTCGGACGTGCCCGAGCCCCCCTGGCCGGGGAGAACCGTCACGTTCGCCGGGAGGTCTCCGCTCGCCTGCAGCGTGGCGATCTGCTCCGCGCTGTCGGAGATGACGCCGACCGTGATGCCGAGCCCGGTGGCTCCGGTCGCACGCGCCAGATTGGCGCGATGGGTGATGTCGCCCTCGCTCGTGTTCATCTTGTCGACGATCGGGTAATCCGCGGGGCGGATGAACCGCACCTCGGGAAGGCTCGAAAGGTCTTCGAGCTTCGTGAGCGGCATCCAGGCGCGGACCGCGTCGTACTTCGGGAACTGGCTTTCGATCACGCCGCCGTCGTCACGAATCCGCTGCAGCAGCGCGGGCGTCACCGTCGCCGTGATGTCGACCTCGATCGAGCCGTCCGCTCGCGGCTGGACGGCGCTGCGAATCGCGTTCAGCGGAAGCGCCGCGGTCGTCGCGGGCGCGCGGATCGCGTCGAGGAGCTGCGAATCGATCTTCTTCTGCGCATCGGTGCGCGCGGACTTCTCGCGCATGATGTCGGCGATCTGTTGCTGCACCCCGGCGCTCAACGGTTCCGCCGAGACCGATGCCGCCAGCGCCAAGGAGGTCGAGAGCGCCGCCGCCAGTGCGTAGCTCCGATTCATCGCCGGCGCAGCGTACCAACGGATGCGTCGCGACTACAAATGAACCTTCGATGCTCCTCGCCGACGTGTTCCCTTTCGTGACGCACGTTCTTTCTTGGAGAACCATCCCGTCCAGGCCTTGACCAATCGGTAAGCCAGACGTGGTACGGCCGGGTCTGGACCACTCCGCGGGTCGTTGCCCGACCCTGCAGTTTCCTTCAGGCCGACGACGGTTTAGCGGAAGACGAGTGCAGGGACGGGCGCCCGCGCCCTCGCAAGTAGCTGAATTTACGAGACGGGCTCACTATTTGCTTGATTCGTACAGGAATCGAGGCCAAAAGGCCGGCTTCAAAACCAGTGGAGTCCAACATCGTATCCAACGCCCATCCCGGGGACCGCTCCCGTCGGTCTCCCTCGACCGAGGCCCGTTTGAATCACGATTCATCCGACGAACAACTGCTCGCGATCGAGTCTCGCGTCTGCTCGCACGGTGACACCGTCCACTACGCGGAGCACCCGAAGCTGTTCACGCGCTGCGAGGGCAGCTTCCTCTACGATCGAGGCGAGACTCCGTATCTCGATCTCCAGATGTGGTACTCGGCGGTGAACCTCGGTTACGCGAACCAGCGCGTGAACCAGGCGCTGAAGCGCCAGATCGACACGCTGCCGCAGCTCGCCTGTCAGTATCTCCACAAGGAGAAGATCGAGCTCGCCGCGGAGATCGTGGATCGTACGCACGAGGCGTTCGGCGAGACCGGCCGCGTGCACTTCAACGTCGGCGGATCGCAGGCGGTCGAGGATTCGCTGAAGCTCGTCCGCAAGCACACCGGCCGCAGCCGCATGCTCGCGTTCGAGGGCGGCTACCACGGCCGGACGCTCGGCGCCTCGGCGATCACGTCGTCGTATCGCTACCGCGAAGCGTTCGGGGAATTCGGCGATCGCGCCGAGTTCGTGCCCTATCCGTACTGCTTCCGCTGCCCTTACGGGAAGAAGCGCGAAAGCTGCGACCTCTACTGCGTCCAGCAGGTCGAACGGAAGTTCGAGCACGAATACACCGGCACCTGGAACCCGAAGAGCAAGCGCGCGGAGTTCGGCGCGTTCTACGTCGAAGCGGTGCAGGGCACGGGCGGGTACGTGATCCCGCCCGAGGGTTACTTCCCGCGGCTCGCGAAGCTCTGCCGCGACCACGGCATCCTGCTCGTCGACGACGAGATCCAGATGGGCTTCTTCCGCACCGGCAAGCTCTGGGCGTTCGAGCACCTCGACGCGGTTCCGGACATCCTCGTCTTCGGCAAGGCGCTGACGAACGGACTGAACCCGCTCTCGGGCATCTGGGCCCGCGAGGAGCTGATCCGGCCCGAGGTCTTCGGCCCGGGCTCGACGCACTCGACGTTCTCCTCGAACACGCTCGGCACCGCGGCCGGGCTCGAGGTCATGAAGATCTTCGCCGAAGGGAACTACACGCAGTCGGTTGCCGAGAAGGGCCGCTACTTCCTGTCGGGCCTCCGAGACCTGCAGAAGAAGCATCCCGAGATCGGCGACGTCGACGGCCTCGGTCTCGCCCTTCGCATGGAGATGTGCCAGCGCGACGGCTTCACCCCGAACCGCGCGCTCGCCGACCGCATGTTCCAGCGCGGGCTGGAGGCACGGCTCGAGGACGGCGGCCGCCGCCTCGGCCTTGTGCTCGACATCGGGGGCTACTACAAGAACGTCGTCACGCTCGCACCATCGCTGGAGATCAGCACTCGAGAGATGGATCTCGCGTGTCGTCTGCTGGATCAGCTGATCGCGGAATGCCGGGAGGCTTGATGGGGCGCGAGACACGGGTTCTCTGCGACTTCGACGGGACGATTGCGCGCGTCGACACGGTCGACCTGCTGCTCGAGCGTCTCGCCGACCCGTCGTGGCGACTGCTCGAGGAGCAGTGGGTGCAGGGCGAGATCAGCTCGCGGGAGTGCATGACCGAGCAAGTCGCGCTGCTGCGGGGCGGATGGAGCGCGGTCGAGCAGGTGCTGGAAGAGGTCGAGATCGCGCCCTCGTTCAAGTCGTTCGCGAAGTGGTGCCGCTCGCGCGGAGTACCTCTGTTCGTGGCGAGCGACGGCCTCGATCGCGTGATCATGCACCTGCTGGCGCGCGACGGCATCGAGGTCGACGCCGTGTGCGCGAGCCAGCTCGTCGAGGAACCGGGCGGCAACCTCTCGATCCGCTTTCCGCAGATGGCGCTTCCCACGTCGTGCGGCGCCGAGGTCTGCAAGTGCTGCTTCTTCCCGGCCGTGTCGCCCGGCGAGCAGCGCATCCTGATCGGTGACGGCCGCAGCGACTTCTGTGCGGCGGGCCAGGCCGATCTCGTGTTCGCGTTCTCGAATCTCGCGCTCCACTGCAAGCAGAACGACATCGCTTTCGTACCGTTCGGCGACTTCGACGACGTGAAGCGCATCCTGTCGCGAGTCCTCGACGATCGGCGCGCCCCGGCCCGACCGCTGCGCATGCGCGACGCCGCCACCCGGATCTGATCCATGGCCATGAAGCCTGGCACCGGACACGGCGTCGTCCTGCTCCACGGGCTCACCGGGGTCCCGTCCGAGATGCGGCCGCTGCAGCGGCACCTCGAGCGGCTCGGCTACGACGTCGAGGTCCCGTTGCTCCCCGGGCACGGCACCACGCATCAGGCGCTGCTGAAGAGCCGCTGGCGCGACTGGGTCGCGGGCGCGCGGCGGACGGTGAACGAGGTGGCCGCGCGTTGCTCCACGGTCACGGTCGGTGGGCTCTCGATGGGCGCGCTGCTCGCGTCGCTGATCGCCGCCGATGACGCCCGCGTGCGCGGCATCATGCTGCTCTCTCCCACGCTGCAATACGACGGCCCGGGCATTCCGTGGACGCGCCGGCTGCTGCCGCTCGCGCACGTCGTGCCGTTCGCCGGCCGCCTCTTCTATTGGGAAGAGCGTCCGCCGTACGGGCTGAAGGACGAGCGCCTGCAGCGGCTCGTGCAGCGCTCGGTCGAGGCCGCGAAGCGCGGCGAGAGCGAGCAATTCGGCTTGTTCCGCACCTACGTCGGATCGATCCTCGAGCTGAATCGCCTGGTGAAGGCGGTGCGTCAGCGCGCGGCGGCGGTGCGCTGTCCCGCGCTCATCCTGCACAGCCGCGAGGACACCGTGACGACCGGCCAGAACGCCGAGGACATGCTCGCGATGCTCGGCTCGCCACAGAAGTCGATCCACTGGCTGACCGGCTGCGATCACGTGATCACGCTCGACCTCAAGAAGAACGAGGTCGCCCGCGAAGTCGGCGACTTCGTGGCGCGCGTGAGCCAGGCGACCGCCCGGGCACCCGAGCTCGACGAAGCCCGCCGCGTCGCGGCCCGGGTCTGATTCCTCCGCCGCGCTGGAAAGCGGCGGCTGCGGGACGTATGGTCCGCAAGGCGGGGCTCGGGACGGTCCCGGCAGCCGCGCTCTGATCATGTCTCTGGCTCGCGAGACGCTCCGCTACGAATGGCGCCGCTTCCTGCCCGGGCTCCTGTCCGTGGCGTTCGCCGGCGTGCTGATGCTCGTGCAGCTCGGGCTGCTGCTCGGCATGTTCGGCACGGTCACCGTGCTGGTCGACGAATCGAGCGCAGACCTCTGGGTCTCGACGCCCGAGATGGCGAGCTTCGACCAGGCGCGCGACATCCCCGAGGCCGTCGAATCGATCGCCGCGTCGAGCCCGGGGGTGGTGCGCACCGAGGTGCTTCGCGCGCACGACGCGGACTGGCGCTCCGGGCCGGCCGTGCGCGTCTCGGTCACGCTCGTCGGGCTCGACCCGAACGGCGATGCGCTGGGGTGTCCGCGCTCGATGCGCGCCTCGCTCTGCGCGTCGCTCGCCGAGCCGATGGCGGTGATCGTCGACGAAGGCGAGATCGAAAAGCTCGGATCGGCGCTCGGGCACATCGCCGAGCTGAACGGCAAGCGCGTACGCGTCGTCGGCGTCACGCGCGGGCTTCGCAGCATCGGCAGCCCGTACGTCTTCGCCTCCCGGCAGACGGCGCGGGCGCTCGCCGACCCGACGACCGAGGGCCCGACGTTCGTGCTCGCGGAGATCGGCAAGGAAGAGGATCCAGAGACCGCACGCGAACGCATGCAGGCGATCCTCCACCGGCCGTCCTATCGCGTCTGGACGGCGCGCGAGCTGTCGATCGAGTCGCAGCGCTACTGGCTCCTCGAGTCCGGCGTCGGGGCCGGCTTCCTCTTCTCGTCGCTGCTCGGCTTGATCATCGGCGTGGCGATCACCAGCCAGACCCTGCGCGGCGTGATCCTCGCCTCGATTCGCGAGTTCGCGACGTTCCGCGCGATCGGCGTGCCGCCGATCCGGCTCGGCGGCGTGGTGATCGAGGAGTCGCTGTGGATCGGGGTGCTCGGTGCCGTGCTCACGCTCGTCGCCTCGCTGCTCGCCGGCCTGCTCGCCCGTGCGTTCTACGTCCCGCTCCTCCTCACCTGGTGGTCGATCGCGCTCGCGATCGTCGTCGGGCTGGTGACGGCCGTCGTGTCCGGCCTGCTCGCGCTGCGCGAGCTCTACCGGCTGGAGCCCGCGGAGCTGTTGCGGTGACGACGGTCGGCGTGACCGTCCGGGCACGCGAGCTCGTCCGCGGGTACGGTAGCGGGGCCGCGCGCACGCCCGTGCTCGATGGCCTTTCTCTGTCGTTCACGGCCGGCGAGCTCTGCCTGGTGATGGGCGCGTCCGGCTCCGGGAAGTCGACGCTGCTCGCCGTGCTCGGTGGCCTGCTGCGGCCGGAATCGGGCGCGGTCTCGGTGCTCGACACCGATCTCTGGTCGCTCGATCCGCGCGCGCTCGAGCGCTTTCGGTTCGCGCACTACGGCTTCGTGTTCCAGGGGTTCAACCTGTTCACGGCGTTGACCGCCGTCGACCAAGTGGCGCTCCCGCTCCGCTTCGGTGGCACGGCGGAAGGCGAAGCCCGCACGCGCGCCGAATCCGCGCTCGATGCGGTCGGAATGGGGGCGAAGCGAGCGGCGCGGCCGGCGGAGCTGTCGGGCGGCGAGAAGCAACGGATCGCGATCGCCCGGGCGCTCGTCTGCGATCCCGAGATCCTGTTCGCGGACGAGCCGACGAGCGCGCTCGACAGCGAGAACGGCGAGCGCGTCACCGCGCTGCTCCGCGCGATCGCCGCCGAGCGGCGCGCGACGGTCATCGCGGTGACCCACGATCCGCGCCTCATGCGCCATGCCGATCGCATCGTCGAGCTCCGCGACGGTGCGGTGATCGCGGACTCGCGTGCGGACCGAGAGGGCGCCCAGGCGCGCCGGGGCGCGGCGCGGTGAGCGTGCGCGGAAACGTCTTCGGCGCCGGGATGGTGGCGCTACTCCTCGGGGTGATCGGCCTGAACGTCGCGTTGTTCGACGGAGCCGCGCGGGGCGACGCGGAGCCGAAGGCGTCGCCGCCCGTCGCCACCGCACCGGGCTGGGTCGATGTCGAGGGCGGGCTCCGCCGACTCGGCGTCGCGGTGGAGGGTGCGGTGGCCGAGGTCGCGGCGAAGGAAGGCGACGTCGTCGAGAGCGGCGCGGTGCTGCTGCGCCTCGACGATCGCGAGCCGCGCCTCGAGGCGAAGGCCGCCGATCTCGAGGTCACGCGCGCGATCCGCGAAGGCGAAGGCGTAGCGCGCGAGCTCGCACGAAGGCGCTCCGAGGAGAAGCGGCTGCAGCCGCTCGTTGCCGCCGAGAGCGAACCGATGGACGAGCTCCGCCGCGTCCGCGCCGAGATCCAGGACCTCGAGTCGAAGGTCGCCCTCGCCGAGCTCGCGACCGAGAGTGCGAAGCTCAAGGCCGGGATCGCCGCGGAGCATCTCCGCCGGCTCGAGGTGCGCGCTCCGGCGCGTGGCGAGGTGCTGCGCGTGCTCGCGCGTCCCGGCGATGCGGCGGTGCCGGGCAGCCCGGTCGTACTGTTCGCACCGCAGGGACGCCGCTTGGTGCGTGCCGAGATCGACGAGCGCATGTTCGCGGCGGTCCGTGCCGGCATGCGCGCCGAGGTGCGCCCGGAGTACGACGAGACGAAGGTCTACGGCGCTCGCGTCGAGCGGGTCGCGCGCGCGGTCGGCCCCGTCGTCGGGCTTCCCGAGGTGCGGCCCGCCGCGAAGGACGATCGCGTGGTCGAGTGCGTCCTCGCCCTCGACACGGCGGAGCTGCTGATCGGTCAGCGCGTGCTCGTGCGGATCCTGGGCGGCGAGTGAAGCGCGCGCGCTGGCTTCCCATTCTCGCCTGCGTGCTCGGCGGCTGCATCGCGAAGCATCCGTATGCTCGTGATCCGTTGCCGGTTCCCGAGCGCTGGAAAGCCGAAGCCCCCGCGGACTCCGCGCCCGTCGCCGCGCCGGATCTGTGGTGGAGCTCGTTCGGCGATCTCGAGCTGCCCGCGCTGCTCGCCAAGGCGCGCGCCGGCAGCTTCGATCTCCGCGCCGCGGCGGCGCGCACGAAGGCAGCGGCCGACGGCGTGATCGTCGCGCGGGCCGCGAGCGTTCCGACGCTGGCGATCGTGGGAGCGCCCGTCGATCCGGGCGCCACCTCGGATCGCTCGCGGTCGCGACGCGACTCGGGCCGCTACGAGGTGGGCCTCGATGCTCGCTACGAGCTCGATCTCTGGAGAAGGGTGAGCAGCACGATCGAGGCCGCGGAACGCGAGCACGAGGCGAGCGTCTTCGAGCTCGAGGCGGTCCGCACCGCGGTCGAGATGGCGGTCGCGCACGGCTATTTCGAGGTCCGTCGGCTCGACGGCTCGGTCGAGCTCGAGACCCGCCGCACCGAGCTGGCTCGCGAGCGTGCGCGCCTCACCGACATGCGAAAGGGAGCGGGCCGCGTCGGTGCCGATGCCGTTTCCATCGCCCAGGAAGCGCTGCGCGACGCGGGCGCGCGCCTGGCGGGGGTCCGCCGCGAACGCGCTCTGGCCGAGCAGAGGCTCGCGATCCTGCTCGGCGAAGCCCCGGAGTCGGTGGCCGTGCCTCCCGCTTCGTTGCGCACCAAGGTGCACGCACCGGTTCCTCCGACGGGCTTGCCGTCGAGCGTGCTCGCGCGCCGGCCCGACGTGCGGGCCGCGGAAGCTCGACTCGCCGCGCTGCACGCCAAGATCGCGGTCGCCCGCGCGGCGCTCTTTCCTGAGATCGTGCTCACCGCGCGCCTCGGGTTCGCGAGCGACGTGCTGCGCGACAAGACGCCGATGCTGCTCTACGGCTTCGGGCCGGAGGTCCAGTACTCGGTGTTCGATTCCGGGGCGCGCCGCGCGGAGGTGGACGCGAGCGAGGCGCGCCGAGAGGAAGCACTCGCGGGCTACCAGAAGGCCGTGTACGGAGCGCTCGGCGACGTCGAGCGCGCGCTGCTCGACTACCAGGCTGCGGTCGAGGCCGTGGCGCGGACGGCCGCAGCGTCGGACGAACACGCAGGGAGGGTGCTTCGCGCGCGTGCCGCGCTCGCCGCCGGCCGCTCCTCTCGCCTCGATCTGCTCGATGCCGAGGACACGGCGCTCGTCGCGGAGGCCGCCTCGCTCGCGGCCTATGCGGCCACTCTCGACGCGCTGGTCGGGCTCTACCAGGCGCTCGGCGGCGGCTGGGAGCCTCCGGCTGCCTAGAGAGTCCAGGAACGGAGGCTAACCCGCGGCGCCGTCCTCGGCGCGCGAGGCGAGATCTTCCCAGCGCGCCGTCAGGCGCGTGGCTTCGGCCTTCGCGGTCTCGAGGTCGCCGAGCGTGCGCGTGACTTCCGCTCCGCCACTGCGGTAGATGGCCGGATCGGCGAGCACGGCTTCGAGCTCGGCGACGCGCCGCTCGGCGGCATCGATGTCGTCGAGGATGCGCTCGAGCTCCTTCTGCTCGCGATAGCTGAGCGCGGAGCGCTTCGGACGCGGCGGAGTCGCCGATGGTGGGGTGGGGCGCGCGGGCACCGAATCGCGCGAGGCGGCCTCGGCCGCGTCCTTCCGCTCCTTCCACTCGCGGTAGCCGCCGGCATGGCGGACGACGCGACCGTTGCCTTCGAAGACGAGCACTCCGGTGGCGATGCGGTCGAGGAAGCGCCGATCGTGCGTGACGACGAGCGCCGTCCCCTCGAACTCGACGAGCAGCTCCTCGAGCGCGGCGAGCGTTGCCACGTCGAGGTCGTTCGTCGGCTCGTCGAGGATCAAGAGGTTCGTGGTGCGCTGCAGGAGCTTGGCGAGCGCGACCCGCGTGCGCTCGCCTCCCGAGAGCGATCCGACCGGCTGGCGGAGCTGCAGCCCATCGAGCCCGAAGCGCGCGAGGTAGCTCCGCGCATCGAGGCGGCGGCCGCCGAGCGCCACGCTGCCGCTTTCGTCGGTGACGTTGTCGAGGACGCTCTTCTCCGGGTCGAGGTCGTCGCGCTCCTGGCTGAGATAGCCGAGCGCGGCCGTCGCACTGAGCAAGACGGCGCCGGCCGTCGGCGGGCGTTCGCCGCGGATCGTCCGCAGCAGCGTCGTCTTGCCGCACCCGTTCGGGCCGAGGATACCGAGCCGCTCGCCGGCGACGACCGTGAGGTCGAGCCGGTCGACGAGCGTGCGCCCGCCGACCTCGATCGTCAGCCCGGCGAGCTCGAGCACGCGCTTGCCGCTACGCGCCGTCTCGATCGAGAGGTCGACGGGGCCCTTCCGCGCGGCGGGCGTGGCGGCCATCGCCGCTTCGGCACGGTCGATTCGCGAACGCGATTTCGTGGTCCGCGCCTTCGGCTGACGACGCAGCCACTCGAGCTCGCGGCGCAGGAAGTTCCGCCGGTTCGCCTCGACGCGCTCCTCGAACGCGAGCCGCTCGGCCTTGGCCTCGAGGTAGTCCTCCCATCCGCCGTCGTACGAGCGAAGGCGCCCGAACTCGATCTCGCAGGTGCGGTCGGCGACGGCGTCGAGCAGTGCGCGATCATGGGTGATCAGCAGCACGGCGCCACGGAGCTCGTCCGCGAGGTAGCGCTCCAGCCACTCGATCGCCGCGATGTCGAGGTGGTTCGTCGGTTCGTCGAGGACCGCGAGGTCCGGATCGCCGACGAGTGCGCGGGCGATTGCGACGCGACGGCGCTCCCCGCCGCTCAGCGACCCGACGCGCGCCTCGCCGTCGCGGACGCCGAGCTGCTCGAGCATGCGCTCGGCGCGGTGGCGGAGATCCCAGCCCCCGGCGTGCTCGAGGTCTGCCTGGGCGATTTCCAGAGCACGCGTCGCCGCGGCAGTTCCGCCCGAGATGTCCCGACTGGCGCGATCGTAGGCCGCCTTCGCCCGGCTCCATTCGGCGAGTCCGGCGAGGGTCTCGTCGAGCGCCGAGCGCGCGGGGTCGAGGTCCGGCGTCTGCGACAAGTACGTGATGCGCGCGCCGCGCTGAACGGCGATCAGCCCGCCGTCCGGCGTGTCGAGACCGGCGAGCAGGCGCCCGAGCGTCGACTTGCCACAGCCGTTCGCGCCGACGAGGCCGATCCGCTCGCGCCCGTCGATCGACAGCGACACCGAGTCGAGCACGCGGTGCGGGCCGAAGAGCTTGGAAACGTCGCGGGCGTCGAGGATCGGCACGACCGCGCAGTCTATCGGCTCGCGGGCGGGGTGTCTCCCTCGGCCGCCGCTCATTGGGCTTCTCGCCGGCAATGGAGTGCGCTACAAGGCGCGCGGGAGGGGATTCCATGGCCGTCACCGTCGTCCATCACGATCGTGTCACCGACCTTTCCGGCGCGTCCGCGGAAGGCGATCATCTGTGGGTGCCGATCGAAGATCTCGAACGCTCGACCGGCTGGCATCTCAAGCCCGAGGGCGCGTGCCTCGGCGAGGTCTGCGTGCCGCTCGCCCGCGACGGCTCGTGGGTGAAGACCGGAAAGCTCGACGTGGCGGCGTTTTCACGCCACCTCGGCGACGCGGTCGCTCACGACGACTCGGGGACGGTGTGGTCGATCGCCGAAGCCGCGTCGGCGAAGCGAAGCCGACTGCAGTCCGGCGAAGCACCCGATTTCGAGCTGCCCGACCTCTCCGGGCGCATGCACAAGCTCTCCGACTATCGGGGCAAGAAGGTCTTGCTCTACGCCTGGGCCTCTTGGTGAGGATGCCGCTTCGACCTGCCCGTGTGGCAGGGCATCTACGAGCAGCTGAAGGACAAGAACTTCGTCGTCATCTCGGTCGCCCTCGATAGCGCCGGCGCCGCCGCGGCGCGGCCCGCCATCGAGGCCGACGGCCCGCCCCCCGAGCTCGGCCCCGTCGCCCGCGATCTGATGGGCTGGGACGACGATCTCTGGAGTCGTTCCGCGCGCGCCACGTATCCCTCGCTCATCGACGAGAAGCATCTCGTCTCCGAGCTCTACGACATGGTGAACGTGCCGACCGCGGTCTGGATCGACGAGAACGGTCGCATCGTCCGCCCCGCCGAGAGCGGCGGCTCCGCCGACTTCTTGCGCAAGATGGACCGCGCCACGTTCGCCATGCCCGACGAGGTCGTCGTCGCGTCCAAGAAGACCCGCCGCGTGTACGTCGACGCGATCCGCGACTGGGTGGAGAAGGGAGAGAAGAGCCGTCACGTGCTGAAGCCCGCCGCGGCGCGCGAGCGGACACGGGTTCCGGAAGACGACGACTCGATGGCGATGGCGTGGTTCCGCATCGGCAAGGTGCTCTACGAACGCGGCGAGGTCGAGCGAGCGCAGACGTATCTGAACCGCGCCGTCGAGCTTCGGCCCGAGAGCTGGAACTTCCGCCGCCAGGCGATGATCCTGAAGGATCCGGCCCTCACCGGGCAGCTCAACACCGAGCCCGGGTTCTGGGCCGCCGTCGATGCGCTCGGCGACAAGGCGTACTACGAGCCGATCCAGATGGAGGGGATCCCGAAGGTTCCCTGACGCTCGGTCGACTCGATTCGAGTGCGTCTCGGGGGCTTCGTGACGCCTCGATCCATGCCCGTCTCGTCACAGAAGGAAGCGGCGCTCGCCCTGCGCATGGCGGAGCTCGGGGTCCGCGAGGAAGACCTCGAGGAATCGTTCGTGCGCTCGAGCGGTGCGGGCGGGCAGAACGTCAACAAGACCTCGACGTGCGTGGTCCTCGTCCATCGGCCGACGGGAATCCGCGTCAAATGCCAGCAGGAGCGCTCTCAAGCGCTCAATCGATTCGTCGCCCGCCGGCTACTGCTCGACGAGATCGAGCGCCGCCGCGAAGGCTTCGTCGCGGCGGAGCGGCGGCGCGTCGAAAAGATCCGCCGCCAGAAGCGCAAGCGGTCGCGCCGGGCGAGAGAGAAGATGCTGGCCGACAAGGCCCATCAGTCGGGGAAAAAGCAGTCGCGAGCGCGCGTTACCTCCGAGTGAGGCTTTGAGGGCGCCTGACCGCATACCGATCAAGCGCTCACGGTTGCGTAAAAAAGCCCCGTAACTCCGAGGCAAAGTTTGCGTTTCCTACCTTGACCGCTTCGCGAGTTCGAGGCGGTCGGGCGGACCAGTGGACTGCGCAGCCCGCGAGGGCGCCGAGCCGAACAGGCTCCGCAGGAATCCCGACTCCGCCGGGAAGGAGGTGCCGGGTGGCTTCCGCGTGGAATCCGCTTGCCTCGCACGATCTCGAGCGTCGCGATCTCGATCACGTCACGCACTATACCTGCCGGATCTGCCAGCGGGATTTTCGCGCCAGCCGCAGCGGCGTCGCCGCCTGGTCCGTCGACCCGGCGGGGAGCCCGCTGGAAGATCGCGTGAACCAGCGCTGGTTGAACGAGCCCTGTCCTGGATCTCCTCAGCGGCGGGACGAATACGACCGCACGCGGATCAAGTGACCGGTCTCACGCGTCGCGGTCCGCTCGGCTCCGCACGACCTGACCCGGCAGCGCGCCGCTCGGATCGAGCGCGTCGCGACCGTCTTCTCGGATGACCGTGCCGTTCACCACCACGGCGTGGATCCCCGTCGCGTCGGAGACGAGGCGATCGGCGCCCGCGGGCATGTCGTGCACGCGACGGAGCTTCCCGGCTCCGACGGTCTCGGGATCGAAGACCACCACGTCGCCGGCAAATCCGGGCGCGAGCCGGCCGCGGTCGTGGATCCCGAAGATCTCGGCGGTGCGTGCCGTGAGCATGTGCACACCTTGCTCGAGGGTGAAGGCCTGCTTCTCGCGGACCCACTTCTCGAGGAAGCTCGTCGAATAGCATGCATCGCAGAGCTGGCTCGCGTGGGCCCCGGCATCGGAAAGGCCGATCATCGTCGTCGGGTGTTTCAGCACCTCCTCGACGTCGGCTTCCTCGGTGTTCAGCACGGCCATGCGGAAACGCGCTTCGAGGTTCGAGGCGAGCGCTAGGTCGAGGGCGACGTCGACCGGATCGGCACCGCGCTCGGCGGCGACCTCCGCGACCGTTCGCTCTTCCAGCTCCGGGGCATTCGGCGCCACGGAGATCCACGTGCGCGCCCAGCGGCCGGCGAACGCGCTGCGGCCGCCGAGGCCGGCGCGCTCCTTGAAGACGCGGCGGAACTCGGGATCGCGGTAGAGCCTCGCCTTACCGTCCGCGTCGGCCGCGGAGACCGGCTTGAAGATCGACATGCTCTCGAAGATGAACGGCTCCTTCCACTGGAACTCGAAGTTCAGCGGCCGACAGGTGACCTGCGGGTAGACCATCACGTTCTCGCGCTGCAGCGCCTCGGTGCGCTCGAGCACGGGACGGTGCGCGTTCGGGCCGGTCATGCCGGTGAGCAGAGCGGTCCACGAGAGCGGCCGGCCGCTCTCGCGGGCGATCTCGGCGAACTCCTCGAGGAAGAGCTCCGGGCCGAACGTCGCTTGCACGACGCCGCGGCGGAGCGCACCGAGCTCGCGCGCGAGCGCGACGATCTCCGAGAGCTCGGCTGCACGGCTCGGCACGGGTCGGCCGCCGAAGCCGACGTGCGTCGGCGACTTCGAGGTCGCAAAGCCGAGCGCCCCGGCACTCACCGACTCGCGGACGACCGCGCGCATGCGCGCGATCTCTTCGTCGGTCGCCTTGCGCTCGATCGCATCCTCGCCCATCACGTAAAGCCGCAGCGGCGTGTGGCCGAGCAACGCGCCGACGTTGATCGCCGTGCCGCGCGCCTCGATTGCGGACAGGAACTCGGGAAACGTCTCGAACGGCCACTGCTCGCCGAGCCCGGCTTCGAGCGCCTCGAGGCTCATGCCTTCGACCTTCTCGAGCGTGCGCAGGATCATGCCGCGATGCTCGGGGCGCGTCGGCGCGACGCCGAACCCGCAGTTCCCCATCACGACCGTGGTCACGCCGTGCCATGGCGAGATCGACAGCATCCGGTCCCAGAAGACCTGCGCATCGTAGTGCGTGTGGATGTCGACGAACCCCGGCGCGACGACCCGCCCGTCCGCCTCGAGGGTGCGCTTCGCGTCACCGTGCGGCGCGCCCACTTCGACGATCTTCCCGTCACGGATCGCGACGTCTGCCCGCACCCCGGGAGCCCCGCTCCCATCCACGACCGTCCCACCGCGAATCACCAGATCGAATTCCATGCGCGCTCTCCTGTTTCGATCGACCCTACCACGGTGCATCTCGGCCACAAGTCCAAAGCCGGCGGAGAGGCGCGGTGCTCGCGGGCGCGGCGCGGTAGAGTAGCCCCGCCCCGTGCGCGGATCGCGTGATCGGGGGCCATCTCGCCACGTGCTCGAACGACGGGATCCTCAGCGTACAAGGAGTACGCTTCCGGTCCCGTCGTCCTGCGCGCGCGACAGATCTGACCCCCGATCACGCGCCCGCGCATGGGGCGGGGCCCGGCATACGCGCCGCGATCGAGGGGCCGCGCCTCGACCAAAGGGGTTGTCAGCCGCACCGCCACCTCGATACGGGCGGGGAGGAGGTGCGCGCATGAGACTCGGGGTGTTGTTCGTCGGGGCGGGGCAGGGCGTGAGGGCAGTCGTCGAAGGGGCGAGAGCAGCGGAGGAGGCGGGGTTCGATGCGGTGCACATGGTGGAGGGGTACCGCAGTGGCTTCGTGCCGTTGACGGCGATGGCGCTTGCGACGAAGCGGGTGCGGGTCGGGACGTACATCCTGAACGCCTACGGGCACAGCCCGCTCATGACGGCGATGAGCGCGATGGATCTCGACGAGCTCTGCGGCGGGCGACTCGTGCTCGGCGTCGGCAGCGGCAACCGGCACATCAACGAAGACTACCAAGGAATCCCGACGGAGCGGCCGCTCCGCAAGATGCGCGAATACGTCGAGAACCTGCGCGCCGCGTTCGCGGCGGCACCCGGTGAGAAGGTCGAGTATCGCGGGGAGATCCATCGCATGAGCTGGCCGCGCTCGGTGCCGGCGGTGCGGCGCTCGATCCCCGTCCACCTCGCAGCGATCTTTCCGCGCATGGTCGAGGTCGCGGGCAGCGTGGCCGACGGCGTCGCGCTCGGCGTCCTCCTGTCTCCCGAGTACGTGCGCGACGTGATCCGCCCTTCGGCGCGCGAGGCCGCGGTGCGCGCCGGACGCGATCCCGGCGCGCTCGAGTTCCCGATGGCCGCGCTGGTCGCGATCGATTCGGACCGCGGCCGCGCCCGCGACGCCGTGAAGCGCGCCGTCGCCGGCTTCTTCCACCCGCTGCCCCATCCCTACTACGACTTCCTGCTCCGCGAGCAGGGCTACGCGAAGATCGCCGATCTCGCTTCCCGCCTCGCGCCCGCGGGACGCATCGACGAAGTGATCGCGGAGATGGGAGACGACCTCGTCGATCGACTCGCCTTCACGGGCACCCCGGCAGAAGTAGCCCGACGGCTGCGCGACTACGAGGGAATCATCGACGAAGCGATCTTCTTGAACGTCGGCGCGAACGAAGCTGGGTTGCTCAACATCCCCATGGCAACAAAGGCTTGAGGAGATCCTGGCGACCGACGCGCGAAGCGCGAGGGAGCCCACCGAGGTTCTGGCGGGGCTGGGGCGGGCGCGTCAGCGGGGGCCAGATCGTCGCGCGCACAGGACCGTCGGGAGGAGGCGTACTCCTTGTACGCCGCACGACCAGAGGTCCGAGCACGCGGCGAGATGGCCCCCGATCACGCGCCCGCGCATGGGGCGGGGCACGGCATACGCGCCCCACTCGGAGCCGCGAGCATCGAAAACACAGCTTGACGTACCGCGATTCTATGTGCCATTGAAGACTGTAACAGTCGACTCGGAGGAGGTCGTCATGGCCGATACTTCGCAGCTGAACGGGGCACCCACGGACGCCACCATCGACCGGCGGGATCTGAAGTTCCCGCTCGATGGCGTCGACCTGCGGAACTGGCACGCGCAGGGAACGCACGTCGCGCACTTCTACAACGCGCTGTCGCTCTTCTTTCCCGAAGGCGAAGCGTTCTTCATCGACGCCGTCCGGCACCACGCGCCGCTCGTGAAATCCGAGCGGCTCGCCGAGGAGGTGGAGGGGTTCTGCGGTCAGGAGGCGATGCACAGCCGCGAGCACCGTCGCTACAACCGCGCCCTCGCGGCGGCCGGCTTGCCCGCGGTCCCGCTCGAGAAGGGCGTGGTCGCGCTCCTCGACCGGATCCGGAGCCTCACCACGCCGGCCCAGCAGCTCGCGGCGACGATCGCGCTCGAGCACTTCACGGCGATGCTCGCCGGGCAGCTCCTCGAAGCGACCGAGGAGCTCGAGGGCGCCGACCCGCGGATGTCGTCGCTGTGGCGCTGGCACGCGATCGAGGAGACCGAGCACAAGGCGGTCGCCTACGACGTGTACTGCGAGACGGTCGGCGAAGGGCCCGGCGCCTATCTGCTGCGCAGCGGCGCCATGCTGCTCGCCACCGCGCTGCTCTGGTCGATGGTGCTCGCCTACCACGCGCGCCTCGTGCAGGTGGACGGCAAGCTGACCGACGTGGCCGGGTGGGGCCGTTACCTCAAGTTCCTGTGGGTGAAGCCGGGCGTGCTGCGCAAGCTCGCGGTGCCGTGGCTCGATTACTTCCGCCCGAGCTTCCATCCCTGGCAGCACGACAACTTCGCTCTCGTGCGGGCCTGGAAGGCACTGTTCGCAGAGTCGGGTCGCGTCCCGGCCTGATTCACGAGCCGGCACGTGAGGTCGACGCCAGCGAGCGTGCGGTGCTATGGCGCTCGTAGCGGAGTCTCGTGTGAAGAACGACGAACCGGCCGAAGGCATCGCCGACCTCGTGCGAGGTCTCCTCGATTTCGAATTCCAAACCGTCGTGACGACGCGTCTGCTGCCGATCGTCTATCGCGTTGCGGTCGGAGCGATCGTGATCGGGGTGATCTGGCTCGTCTTCGAGGCGTTCGAGGTCTCCCGGGTGCGAGGCTTCCTCTGGCTCCTCGTGCTCGGTCCTGCGGTCTGCCTCGGGCTCGTCACGGCGGTCCGCGTCTTCCTCGAGTTCGTGATCTCGATCTTCCGGGTCGCGGTGCAGGTCGAGTACGTCTCGCGCCGCATGGTCGACATCGCCGACCAGACCGAGGAGATCAACGCCGACCTGCCGCGCATCCAGTTCTGGCGGCGCTGGGCGCGCCGGCGTCCCGAGGGCGGCCCGGACCCCGGCCCTTCCTCGAGCTGATCCTTTCGGAATCTGCGCCGATTCGCTGGACACGCTTCGAGCGACTGGTGTAGCCAGCCCGCAAAGCGGAGATCGTGACGACGGATCCGAAGACGGGGGCGCTGTCGCTGCTGAGCGCGGCCGCCTCGTGGGTGTTCGAGCGCGTGCTACCGCAGGACGCGGAAGACGCGGACGAGCCGATCGCTCCCGCCGCGGCGGACGCTCAGGAAGCGCCGAGCCGCTACGAAGAGCATCTGGCATGGGCGCTCGATCGCTGGCTCGCGGTCGTCGACCGCTTGCCCGGTGCCGGCACGGCCGAGCGCGTTCTGCTGCGTACGCTGAAGCGAAGGCTCGCCGACGTCGACCGCGACCGCGGGCGCGAGTCGCGGGAGCGTCCGTCGAGCGAGCGTGTGCCCGGCTTCGTCGCCTCCCGCGACGGAGCGGAGGCGCAGGTCGCCCCTCCGCCGACGCTCGGCGAGATGCTGAACGAGCGCATCGAGCGCGCGCTCGAGCAGACGCCGGTGGAGAGCCGCACTGCGTTTTTCACGCAGCTGCTGCAGCGACTCACGCCCGATGAAGCGAGGATCATCTCGACGCTGTCCGACGGCAGTGCCTTCCCGTTGATCCATCTGGGATACGGATCGGCGTTCGGCGGCGAGATGACGCGCGTACTCGAGAACCTCTCCACGATCGGTCGCCCGGCGGGCGTGATGGCGCTCGACCTCGTGCCTCGCTACGTCGGGAACCTGCGCGGGCTGGGCCGGGTCGGGACGGGGCCCGAGGATACGACCCGCCAGCTCGGCTACGAGATCCTCGAGGCCGAGGTGGAGGTCCGCCGCCAGATCGACCAGATGCATGCGAACCGCCAGCGGCCGCGCATCGTGCGCCGCTCGCTCCGCCTCGCGCCGCTCGGCGCCGAGCTGTGGAGCGCCTGCCAGCAATCCTACGACGAACCCACCTAACCGCGGAGAACCCTGGCCATGGAAGCGCTGATCGAGGACTTTCACCATCACATGTGGACGTATCTCTCGATGCCGTTCGTGGCCGCCGCGATCGGCTATCTGACGAAGCTCGTCGCGATCCGCATGATGTTCGAGCCGATCGACTTCGTCGGGATCCCGCCGGTGCTCGGCTGGCAGGGCATCGTGCCGCGGCGGGCGGCGCGCATGGCGTCGATCGCGGTCGACACCATGACCTCGAAGCTGATCTCCGTGCGCGAGATCTTCGGGCGGCTCGATCCCGAGCGCGTCGCGCAGGAGATCGAGAAGCCGCTGCTGCTCTCGGTCGACGAGATCACGCGCGAGGTCATGGCGCAGCATCAGCCGGGGCTCTGGGAGTCGCTGCCGATCCAGGTCCAGAACCTGATCATCGCGAAGATCCAGAGCGATGCGCCCGCGCTCGTCAAAGAGCTGATGACGGACGTGAAGAACAACATCGAGAACCTCTTCGACCTGAAGCACATGGTCATCGACAACCTGGTGCGCGACAAGCACCTGCTGAACGACATCTTCCGCAAGGCCGGCGCCGGCGAGTTCCGCTTCATCGCGCGCTCGGGCATCTACTTCGGCTTCGCCATCGGCATGGTGCAGATGGTCACGTGGGCCGCGACGCACTCGAAGTACATCATGCCCGTGTTCGGTCTCTTCACCGGTTGGTTCACCGACTGGCTCGCGCTGAAGATGGTCTTCAACCCGAAGCAGCCCGTCCGCTATTTCGGGCTCTTCGAGTGGCAGGGGCTGTTCCTGAAGCGGCGAAAGGAAGTGGCCGCGGAGTACGGCAAGCTCGTCGCCGAGGAGATCCTGACGCCGCGGAACATCATCGAGGGCGTGCTCAAGGGGCCGCTGTCGGACAGGCTGTTCGCGGTCATCACGCGCCACGTGAAGCAGCTCGTCGACCGCGAAGTCGGGTTGGCGCGCCCGTTCGTCGCGCTGGCGGTGGGCAGCCGGCAGTACCAGGCGATGAAGGACTCGGTCGCGAACAAGCTGATCGCGACGCTGCCGGACACGCTGCTCGCGATGGAGAGCTACGCGGGCGACGCGATGGACATCAAGAACACGCTGGTCTCGAAGATGCAGGAGCTCTCGGCCGAGGACTTCGAAGGGCTGCTACGTCCGGCGTTCCAGCAGGACGAGTGGATCCTGATCACCGTCGGCGCCGTGCTCGGCTTCCTGGTCGGCGAGCTCCAGGTCTTCCTGATGACCCACTGAGCTCGGTCTCAGGGAGCGGCGACCGCTTCCGCGTGGCGTGTCGGCTGGCTCGGGTCGGGTGCCTGCTCCAGCCGCAGCGAAGAGAGCGGCAAGGCCAGGTCCGGCGCCGAGAGAAGCACGTTCAGCGCGTCCTTCGGCGGCAGCACGCGTAGGTGCACGAGCGAGGTCACGTCGGTCACGAAGTCCTTGTTCACGTGGATGTCCGCCGGGATCTCGATGTCGACGGGCGCGTGGATCGTCTGATCGATGTCGACGGTCAGCGGCCCGTGGTAGCGAATCCGAACGGACTGATCGATCGGGACGTGGAGCTTGACGGGCACGTTCAGCTTCATCGGAAGCTTGGCGGCGAAGGCGAGATTCCGCACGTATTTCACCTCGCCGTAGTCGAAGCTCGTGTGGGCCTGGATCGCCGCGAGCGTGTCGATCGGCAGTACGCCCTCGTAGTCGACGCTGCAACGCAGCGGCACCATCGTGTCGAGGTCGAAGTCGGTCTGGTAACGGCCCTTCACGGGCAGTGCGAGCGTCTGCTTGAGCGGCACCTTCGCGGAGATCGTGCCGTCGAGCGTGATCTTCATCGGCGCATCGACGCGCGCGGTCACCAGCACGGGCTGGACGAGGCTCACGCTCCGTGCTCCCGGCGAGAGGGCGAGATGCAGGTTCGCGGCGCGCACGATGCCGAAGCCGACGAAGGCTCCCGCGCCGACCACGATCAGCAGCGCGACGAGACCGACGAGCGCCAAGGCCACGCCGCCGCGAGCGTGCCGAGCGGATCTCGAGAACGAGCCCGGGGTCGTCACGGCGTCGGCTTCCCGGGCTCGGCCAGCTCCAAGCGGAGCGTCCGCAGCGGGATCTTCAGATCGGCGTAATTGATCACGACGTTTGACGGATCCTTCGGGAAGTCGACGCGGGCCCGGAGCAGCGACTTCACGGGCACGCTGAGCGAGCTCTTGATCGGGATGTCGGCGTCGATGACCGTCTTCAGCGGAACGTTCAGGTTCTCGAGGATCTTCACGTTCGCGGGCGCCTTGAACGCGATGCGCACGTTCTTCTTGACGGGGATCGTCAAGTCGATCGGCACCTCGGCCTTGACCGGAACCTTGCCGCGGATCGGCAGCTTGTGGACGTCGCCGAGCAGATCGGCCTCGATCGTCGCGTCGAGATCGAGCACCTGGTCGAGCGGGATCTTGTCCTGCACGTGGACCGACAGCTCGATCGGTATCTCGCCGTCGAACTCGGCCATGACCTTCAGCGTGTCCGGGATCGGCAGGCTGAGCATCTGGTTCACGGGGACCGCGGAGTGGATCGTGTCGTCGATCGTGATGTCGAGGTTGTCGAGCACCTGGCCGCTCACCTCGAGCGGATCGAGGATCGTGATCCGCGCCGGTTGATCCGCGAGCAGCAGGCGGGCGTCGACGTTCGAGAACACCCAGATGCCGACGAACGCGCCGCCGAGCACGGCGCCCAGCAGCACGAGCGCGAGAGCCGTCCAGAGAGCGACGCCGCCGCGCTGATCGGTCGCGATCGTCGGCGGGCTTCCACGGGTCTGGTCCATCGTCCTTCTCCCTAGAAATCGTAGTAGAGCGCGAACGTGAGGAAGTCGCGGTCGCGAAGCGCGTAGCTCGAACCACCGCCCATGAAGAACGTGTGCGCGACCGTGAACGTCCACGGCACGTAGCGCGCGGTCAGATCGAGAACGATGATCTTCCGGCCCTCGAGATGGTTTTCCCCGAGCCCCGGGCCGACCCCGTAGACGTCGTGCGAGACCACCACCGCGGGGCGGATCTCGAGCCCGCGCGTCCACACGTCCCGGTAGGTCGTGAGGGCGGCGAGGCGATACCCCGCCGAGAAGTCGGTGACGTACCCGTCGCGGTTCTGGATCGGGTTGATGCGCAGACCGTCGCCGGTCTCGGCGATGCCGGGAGACGCGTGCGTGTTCGTGCCCGGCCCCTCGAGCGGGAGCTTCGAGGTGGGTGGGCGGTTCGGCATCCAGATCGTCGAGAGCTCGAAGAGCACGGCCGAGGTGTCGCCTCCGAGCGGATTCGACAGTCCGAAGAAGCCGGTGAGCGCGAGCGTGGACTGCACCACGTCCAGCCGCTCGTAGCCGCGAATGTATTGGCCGGGCGCGACCTCGCCGGGCGTGCCGCCGCGGTAGCCGGTGAGGAAGTCCGGGATCGCGCGCCGCGAGTCGGCGAGCGTCGCCACCCCGAGGTCGATCTGGTGGCGGGGAAACGCCGGCTGGAACGCCGCGAACAACACGTCCTCGAGATCCACCTGGACCGGTTGGTTCGGCCGGTACGCGACCTCTCCCTCGAACAGCAGCCCACCGAGCGTCGAGCTGAAGCTGCCGCCGAACATGTGGACGTCTTCCGGGTACTCGAGGAAGTAGCGCGCGGTGTCGAGCGGCAGCGCTTCGAAGTCGACTCCGGGACGGCTCACGCCGGGGATTCCGCAGTCGAGCAGGAAATCGGCGGCGTTCGCGTCGTCACGGTGAGCGGCGTTGCCCTCACGGCGGGTGCACGAGGCCTTCGTGGCGAACGCGCTCACCGACGGAAGGCGGCTGTGGTAGTTCGCGAAGTAGAGCACGAACTCCGTGCCCTGCATGCCGAGGTTCGGGACGAAGTGGCGGAGTGCGAGGCCGTATTGGCCGATGCCCGGCGGCTCCCGGTTCGGCGCCCGGCGCATCGACAGGCTGGTGGCCGAGACCAGTGCGAGCAGCGGGTTCGCGGGCCGCTCGATCAGACCGGGGTCCTCCGGCGTCTTCGCGAACGGCAGCACGACGGTCTCGTCGGGCGTCGGCTGATTGCCGGCATCGAAGAACGAGATCAGCGAGCCCTTGGCGGGGAGCTCGAACGGCCGCCACTCGAACTCGTAGAAGGCTTCGAGCGTCGTGAACGGCACGATCTCCGTCCTCGCGCTGATCAGGCCGACCGGCTTGTGCAGCTCGTAGAGCTCGAGCCCCGGCTGTGCGAGCGCGTTGGCGTCGAGCGGGTTGATCGCGTCGAGCGTACCCTGCACCTGGATCGCCGCGACGCCCCACGGGAACCGTTGACGGCCGACGCGTAGCTCGAGCTCGCGATCCCAGGGCAGTGCGATCCGGGTCGCGACGTTGGCCTCGCGGAGCTCGAGGTCGCGTCCGATGTCGTCCTCGACGCGGGCGTTGCGGGACGGGCGCACGAGCACCCCGGGCTGCGGCCCCGGGTCGACGATCCGGTTCGGATGGCGCTCGTGGAAGCCTTCGTTCAGCGGATCGTAGAATCCGATCCAGCCGAGCTCGAGCTTCGATTGCTCCCACGTCACGTTCATGCGCGAGGCCCACTTGCCGGTGAGCGCGGTGAGGTCGCCGCGGTCGTAGTTCAGGTCGCCGTCGTCGGTGTTGGACGAGAGCGCCCCCTTCGCAGCGAGGAAGCGGCGGTTCGGTCCGGTATCGTCGGGCCGAACGCCGATGCAATCGTCCGGCGCGCAAAGCCCGCGGTTCTGCGGCAGGCTGGTCTTGCCGATCAGGTTCGGGTTGCGGCCTTCGGTGCGGAGGCTCGCGCCGGCCGAGAGCGTGTTGGTCCACTCGAGGTGGAACTTGCCGGCGAGATCGACTTCCACGGCCGACGCGATCGCGGGCGCGATCAGCAGCAGCAGGGCGAGGAACCCCGTCCGCGCGTCGCGCGGTCCGCGGGCGGACACCTTGCGGGGCACGGGTGCGTGCTACTACGGGCCCGATCCGCCGAGCAAGGATCGCCGCACCCGCAGCGAGCCGCTTGCCGCCGATCCCGCGGCCGTGGCATCGCGAGACCCTAGGAGCCGCACCGGAGCGCTGCGACGCACGGCTCCCGAGGAGGTCCTCATGGTCGAGATGATCCTGCAAGCCGTCCTGACGGCGCTGCTGGCGAGCGTGTTCACGCTTCTCCTCGGCAAGCTCGCGCTCGACCGTTGGGGGCGGGAGATCGCGCAGCGCTGGCTCGCGCAGGCGGCCGAGACGGTCGAGCAGCGCGTACGATCCGGAGCCGAGGCCGCGGGCCGGGACCTCATGCCGGAAGTGCGTACGCGCGTTCGCGAGGGTGTCGAGGACGCCGTCGTCGCGCTCGCGTCCGGAAGCCCGATGGGTCGCTCGCTGCTGGAGATCCAGCGGGGTGGAGCGGCGGCGCTCGTCGAGCGGTTGTTCGGCCGGAAGCGCGAGTGAGTCGCGTGCTCCCCGATCCCCTCGTCGAGCGCCTGACTCGCGCCCTCGGCGCGCGCGGCTTCGACCTCGTCGGGGTGGCCGACACGGACGCGCACGACGGTCGCGTCGCGCCCGAGCGTGCGATCCGCGTGCACGCCCCTTGGGCGCGCTCGGTCGTCGTCGTCGGCAACGCCGGACCTGCGCTCTGGAGCCGCGTCGAGGGCTGGGCCGCGGCGCGTGGCGGCGTCGAGGCGGTCGCGGATCCGATCGACGAGTTCACCGCGGAGACGGTGCCGGCCGCCGTGACCCCCGTGCTCGACGAGGCCGGCGTCCGCCATCGCATCGCGTTCCCGTTCGCATCCGGATCGGAGCTTTCACCTTCCTTTCTCGACCTCGCCGCGACCGCCGCGCTCGGCGCGCCGAGCCTGCTCGGAGTGCTGCTGCACCCGGTCTTCGGCCCGTGGATGGCGCTGCGAGCGGCGATCGTGACGGACGTGGCGCTCACGGCGGCGCGGCCCGCGGAAGGTTTCGATCCGTGCCCGACGTGCGTCGAACGCGCCTGCCAGCACGCTTGCCCCGGAGGTGTCGTGCGCGACCCGGGCGGGTGGGATTTCGTCGGCTGCATCGATCACCGTATCGCGACCGGCGATTGTGGGGCGCGATGCGAGGCGCGCGTCGCCTGCGTGATCGGCCGCGAGCATCGCTACGGTGCGGCGGCGCTGGCGCATCACCACGGTCGCGCGTGGCGTGCGATGCGCGCGTGGCGCGAGCTCACGAAGGAGCCGCCTTGAGGCGTGCTCGCGGGCCGCGCCCCGACCGGCACGAGTTCACCATCGACGAGCTAGCCCGTGCTTCGTCCACGACGGTGCGGAACGTGCGCGCCTACCAGGAGCGCGGACTGCTTCCGCCCCCGGACCGCCGCGGCCGCACCGGGTTCTACGACGGCACGCACCTCGCGCGGCTGCGCATCATCGGGCAGCTGCTCGAGCGCGGCTACTCGCTCGGCAACATCGGCGAGCTGATCACGGCCTGGGAGCGCGGCCACGATCTCCGCGAGCTGCTCGGGCTCGAGAGCGCGATCGCCGCGCCGTGGTCGGACGAGATCCCCGTCGTGCTGACGCTCGCGGAGCTCGTGCCGCTGTTCGGCGGATCGGCGGAGCCGGCCGCACTCGCCGAGGCGGTCGATCTCGGCATCCTCGAGCTCGCGGACGGCGGCCGCTTCCGTGTGCCGAGCCCGCGCATGCTGCACGCCGGGGCCGAGCTGGTTCGCGCCGGTGTGCCGCTCGAGCGCATGCTCGACATCGTCCGCGGCATGCGTGCGAACGTCACCCGCGTCGCGGAGGATCTGGTCCGGCTGGTGGTCGAGTACGTGTTCGACCCGCACGGCAAGGATCGCCTGCCGCCCACGCGCGAGGTGCCGCGGCTGGCCGCGGTCGTTCGCAGGCTCCGCCCGGTGGCCGAGATGGCGATCAACGCCGAGGCCTCGCGTGCCCTGGAGCGAGCCGTCCGGCGCCAGCTCGGCGACCGGCTGGAGGCGATCCTGGCTCACCTGCCGCCGCGCGCGAGTTCGCAACTTCTTGCGAAGGGGTCTGCAAAGACCGGCAAGAGGAAGATCGCCCGCCCCTGAAAGTCGCGAGGCTTGCCGAGCCTCGCGGCCGGTCCGACCGAGGAACGAAGCTTGCTTCGTTCGATCCTCGACTCGGATGTCCTTCTTCGACGAGATCTTCTCCGTCTCCTTTCTCCCACACGGGCACTGCTACCTGTGGAAGCCGGGGCTCGTCTGGCTACACGTGATCTCCGACTCGCTGATCACGCTCGCCTACTACTCGATCCCGGCGATGCTCGTGTACTTCGTGACGAAGAAGCGCGACGTGCCGTTCCACTGGATCTTCCTGATGTTCGGCGCCTTCATCCTCGCCTGCGGCACCACGCACGCGATGGAGGTGTGGACGCTCTGGTATCCCGCGTACTGGATCTCCGGCCTGGTGAAGGCGTTCACCGCCATGATCTCGGTCGCGACCGCGCTCGTGCTCTTCCCGCTGATCCCGCGCGCGCTGCAGCTGCGCACGCCCGCCGAGCTGGAGGCCGCGAACCTGGCGCTCCAGGAGGAGATCGCAGAGCGCAGGCGCGCCGAGGCCGAACTCGCGGAGCATGCCGAGGAGCTCGCACGCTCGAACGCCGACCTCGAGCAGTTCGCCTACGTCGCGTCGCACGATCTGCAGGAGCCGCTGCGCATGGTCGCGAGCTACACGCAGCTGCTCTCACGGCGCTACCAAGGTCGGCTCGATGCCGATGCCGACGAGTTCATCCGTTACACCGTCGACGGCGTGGCGCGCATGCAGGAGCTGATCCTCGACTTGCTCGCCTACTCGCGGGTCGCCCGCCAGGAGAAGCAGCTCGAGACCGTGGAGCTCGAGACCGTGCTCGACGAAGTGACCTCGAACCTGCGCAAGGCGATCGAGGAGGGCCGAGCGGAGATCGTGCACGATCGTCTCCCCGCCGTGCTCGGCGACCGCGCCCAGCTCACGCAGCTGCTGCAGAATCTGGTCGGCAACGCGATCAAGTTCCGCGGCAAGGCGGACCCGCGCGTCGAGGTCAAGTGCGCGAGCGAGGGCGAAGCCTGGCACCTGTCGGTCGTCGACAACGGCATCGGCATCGACCCGGCGTACTTCGACCGGATCTTCGTGATCTTCCAGCGCCTGCACACCCGCGACCGTTATCCCGGGAGCGGCATCGGCCTGGCCATTTGCAAGAAGATCGTCGAGCGCCACGACGGCCGCATCTGGGTCGACTCGAGCGCGGCCGGATCCGCGTTCCACTTCACCTTGCCGCGGGGCCCCGCGTAACCGCAGCGATCTTCTCGACACGCTTCACGCGGTGAAGTAGGGCTTCACTTCGTGAGGGAGGTTTCCAACAACCGCCGGCTCCGTGAGCGCGATTTCCGCACCGCGCTGCTGCTCGATGCCGCCGAGCAGGTGTTCGTCGAGCGCGGATTCGCCGGCGCTTCCGTCGAGGAGATCGCTCGCCGCGGCGAGGTCGCGCTGGCGACGCTCTACAAGGCCTTCCCGAGCAAGGAGGCGATCTTCGTCCGCGTCGTCGAGCGTTGGCAGATCCGCTTCCGCGAGCGCCTCGACCGCGCGAGCGCCGAGGGCACACCCGTCGCGAAGCTCGAGGCCTTGGTGCGCGAGACCTTCTCGTTCGTCGCGGACGAGGGCGGGGTCTTCCAGATGTGGGTCGCCGCGACGCAGAGCTTTCCGTGGCAGATCCGCGCCGGTCTCGGCGAGGAGGTCTACGCCCGCTACCGCGACTTCCTCACGTCGGTCGAGAACCTCTGCCGTTCGGCCTTGCCCGCGGCGCGGCGCAAACGCGCTCGCGTGGTCGCCATCGCCATCGTCGGAACGATGAACGGCATGCTCGCGGACTGGGTCGCATCTCCGCCTGCGAAGCGGCTGGGCACGGCCGCGGCGGCAGCCGAGGTCTGGGAGGTCGTCCGCCGCCTCGTGGAGAGCTAGCCGAACGAAGCCGCGCGCGTCCGCGGCCCTCGTTCGACGCTGCTAGGCGTGTACCGACAGAACCGGGCAGTAGGCCTTGCGGATCACCCGCTCGGTCACGCTGCCGACGATCAGGTGGATCAGGCCGGTCAGGCCCTGCGTGACCATCACCATCACGTCCGCGCGGATGTCGCGCTCGACGTCGAGGATCGTCTTCACCGGATCCGGGCTCACGTGGACGTCGATCTCGTGGCGGACGCCCGCCAGACGCTCCTTCGCGATCTCGCTCATCGCGAGGCGGGCGCAGTGCTCGGCGCGCACGAAGTTGCCCTCGTTGCCCGGTTCCTGGCCGTAGACCGGACGCGACAGGAACATCTCGGAGGTCGGGATCACGTGCAGCAAGCGGACGCCGCCGTCGCTGTCCTCCGCGAGGCCGCGCGCGTGATCGATCGACTGCATGTGCTGGCCGTCGAGGTCGATCGGGCAGAGGATCGTGCGGAACGGCTGCTCGCGGGGCACCGAGACCTTCCGCTGCGTCACCAGCACCGGGCGCCGCGATTCGCGGGCGACGCGCTCGGCGACGTTGCGCTGGATCAGCCGCGAGATGCCGGTGCGGGCCTGCGTCGAGAGGATCACCAGGTCCGCGTTGCAGTGCTCCTCGACGGTGAGGATGCCGCGCACCGGGTCGGCGTCGTGGTTCGTGAGGATGTTGACGGTGAACTCGGGCAGAAGGGTGGACGCGATCTTCTGGAGCCCGCGTCGCGCGACGGCGTCGGCGTGATCTTCGTCGGCGCCGCCGCTCTCCTCGGGCTTGTAGAGCGGACGGAGCAGGTGCAGCTCGTCCGTCGGCACGACGTGCAGCAGATGGATTCGCGCGCCGTGGCGGCGCGCGAAGTACGCCGCGTATTCGACCGCGGCACCCGAGGTCTCGTCGAAATAGACGGGGACCAGCAGGTTCCGTAGCGTGCTCATCGAACGCTCCTCCCTTCGTGCGTCCGCTCGGCGGACGGCTCGCGGCGGCGGGGCGGGCGGCCGAACACGCCGGGACCTCGTCCCGAGGGGCTACGCCAGCCCCGCCGTGCTCGATCGACGGTTAGGCGCCGTGACGGTGCGCGGCCCCGAGATGCGCGTGGGAGAAGACCCACGTGACCACGAAACCGATGGCGGTTCCGAGTGCGGCTGCGAGTGATGCGGAAATCGGGTCGATCATGATGGTCTCCTGTGGGCTTTTCGCCTCGGCTCTCGTCGCTCTCCCCGACGAGACGGAAAAGCAGGAATCGCACCACGGAGACGCCGCGCCGGCGCGGTTCATGGACCGCAGCAAGGTCGGGCCATTGCGTGAATCGACCGGCAGCGTGGGGCGGAGCCGCCGACGCAATCTCGTCTCGCTTCGCAACAAGGAATGCCAGGTTCGCAGGGTTCGTCGGACTTCACGGCCGACTCGCGATGTCGGGCGCGTCGCGCTAAGGAGTCGGCCGTGGAGGATGGGATGCACGCGCTGTTCGCCGGGGTCGCGGCGCAGGCACCGCTGCTCGCCGCGTCGGCGCTGGCGTTCGCGTTCGGCATCGTGGTCGCGTGGCTGATCTCGACCCGGCGCGAGCGCGAGTTCGCGGCCGAAGGCGCCGATCTGCGCGCGCGCCTCGACGAGCGCTCGAGGCGCGTGGAGGCGGTGGAGGACGATCTCGCCCGCACCGGTGCCGAGCTCGCCGAGGCATCTGCGGCGCGCGAGCGGGCGACCGCTGCGCTCGAAGCCGAGCGCCGCGGCGGCGCCGAGAAGCTCGCACAGATGCTCGACGCCGAGCGCGCGCTGCGGGAGGCCTTCCAGACGCTCTCGGCCGAGGCCCTGCGGCAGAACAACCAGTCCTTCCTCGATCTCGCGAAGGCGTCGCTCGGCGAGTTCCAGCAGGGCGCGAGCGCGGAGCTCGAGCGACGCCGCGAGGCGATCGGCGATCTCGTCGCTCCGGTGCGGGCGTCGCTCGCCAAGGTCGACGAGACGCTGGCGGCCGTCGAGAGGGATCGAATCGGCGCGTACGCCGCGCTTCGCGAGCAGGTCGATTCGCTCCGCGGCGGCCAGCAGCTCCTGCAGTCCGAGACCGCGAGGCTCGTGCAGGCGCTGCGCAGCCCGACGGCGCGCGGGCGGTGGGGCGAGATCCAGCTCCGCCGCGTCGTCGAGCTCGCCGGAATGCTCGACCACTGCGACTTCTTCGAGCAGCAAACCATCGCGACCGAGGACGGCCGCCTGCGCCCGGACCTGGTCGTGCGTCTGCCCAGCGATCGCAACGTCGTGGTCGACGCCAAGGCGCCGTTGACGGCTTTCCTCGACGCCTCGGAGGCAAGCGATGACGCCTCGCGGGAGAGCAAGCTCCGCGAGCACGCACGCCAGGTCCGCGACCACATGGCCAAGCTCGGCGCGCGCGGCTATGCCGTGCAGTTCGATCCCGCTCCCGAGTTCGTGGTGATGTTCCTGCCCGGCGAGACCCTGTTCAGCGCGGCGCTCCAATTCGATCCGGCGCTGATCGAATTCGGCGTCGAGAAGCGGGTCATCCCCGCGAGCCCGACCACGCTGATCGCACTGCTCCGCGCGGTCGCCTACGGGTGGCGCCACGAGCGGCTCGCCGAGAACGCCCAGGCGATCAGCGATCTCGGCCGTGAGCTCCACGATCGCATCGCGACGATGGCCGATCATCTCGCCCGGCTCGGCATCAGCCTCGACCGTACGGTCGCGGCGT
>JACXTT010001700.1_pt1 | contig 36167 bp, 27 predicted proteins | sample 9270951 | NCBI WGS metagenome assembly JACXTT01 (sample SAMN15532306, study PRJNA645909) | rock metagenome | isolation source: weathered quartz diorite | place: Puerto Rico | collected 2017-06-21 | reverse complement strand
CACGAGAAGCTCAACCTCGAACATTATCTCGATGTTCTCGAACGCAAGCCCGGGGCAATGGCCGGTTCGACGCCGCTGGCGCAATGGCGCGCCGCGGGACGTTGGCCCGACTGTCTCGATCGGATCTGGCGGCGGTGACATACGAACTATAACAGAATCGGCGGTTATGCGCCGCAGTCCGCTTAGATGAGACGAACAGCAAGAATCATGGCCATAATAACGCTTCATTGCCAACGAAGGGGCGTTTAGAGCGCCAGCCGTTATGTTCCAACTCGCGCTATAGATGTGTGGTTATTATTGAGCGAGCCCTAACCTTGCCTTCAAAACAAAACGGATTGGGGATTCGCGAGCCGAGGCTAGAATAGCTACCTGCTTACGCGCGCAGGAACCTTTGTGCCAGTTCGCGGATTCGGCGGCTTCGAGCGCCGGTCACATGGCGAAATGGCGGGCCAGGTCCATAGCGGATTTGAGAGACGTGAAACAATGAAACAGGGCAGGCGAACTCCTGGCGAACTCGGACTAGGGATCGTGATTTCGCCCATCGGACTGAGCGAATGCGAAAAGGGTTTACCAGAAAACCAAAGCCGGACGCGGCGGCAAGCCAGGGCCCGAACTACATTACGCCGGGCGGCTTGCAGCGCCTCAAGGACGAGTTCCGGTTCCTACACACCAGGGAACGCCCGGCTGTAACGGAGGTGGTGACGTGGGCCGCAAGCAATGGCGACCGCAGCGAGAACGCCGACTATCAGTACGGAAAACGGCGGTTACGCCAAATCGATTCGCGGCTTCGGTTTCTCATGAAGCGAATCGAAGCTGCGGAGTTGGTGGACCCGGAGGCTCCGAGAAAGGGCCAGGCCGCGACCAGGGTATTCTTCGGAGCCACTGTGCGCTATGCCGATGACGAGGGAATTGAGCGAGTGGTGAGTATCGTTGGCTCCGACGAGGTCGATCTCGAGCGCAAGCACATCAGTTGGGCATCGCCGCTGGGGCGCGCGTTGATGAAGTCAGCAGAAGGCGACAGGGTAGCTCTGCACGCGCCGGGCGGTACAGCAAACCTGACAGTGCTCGAGATCTGTTACGAGCGCATTCCGGTGGAACCGTTCCGTGAACCCCCTGGATCCGAGGTCTCGGCAAAGGGACTACTACTCCCTCTCCGGGCCAATTCACCACCCGACGGGAGTTAACGAATCGACACTTACGCATTCGCTCGAACCATGCCGCGTGGAGAGAAACGTTATACTGGCCGGAGTCCTAATTATGCGTTGCGTTCTCTGTTTCCTGCTCAGCGCTCAAGCTGCGCGCCGGTGAGGGTTCTCCGGTCCAACGACTCTGGTCGGAACTCGAGACCAAGCGATTAGCCCTCCAATCCGCGCACCAAGAGTTCGAAGTAATTTCGACCTACAAAACCGCCAACGGTCAGCAGGAATCCCGGCGCAAAATGACACTCGACATCAGTCGAAATCTCTGGCGCGAAAAGACCGTGTCCGGATCTGGGAGCATGATTCGCATTTTTGACGGAGACGACGCCGTGCGGTTCGATGAAGGCGGTGACGAATACGTCCGTTTGAAGCCCCGCACAAAAGGGGAGGTCCCGGTTCCGGCCCCCTACCGAATCGGTGAAGCGGATTGGTCCAAGGCAAAGGAGCTCGAGCGCCATCCTTGCGGAATCCCGAAGGTCGATCACACCTGTGTCCTGCTTCGCGTGCCCATTAAGCCGTCCGTGCGCGCTGCTAGCCCCACCGACACCAGCCGGATTTTGGAAGGAGCCCACGCCCTTCTTCTGGATCTCGAAACTGGCCTTCTGCTTTCCGCGCGTTCGGCGCAACTGATCCAGAACAGCCGTCAGTCTTACAACTCCGAAGTCTCTTATATTTCGTCGAGGATCGGCTTTGGTGGTGCAGCCGATGCCGAACTGTTCCGGCTGCCTAGCGGCCTCAAGGAAGTCAAGACGCTTAGCACATGGGACGTCGCCAGAATGAAAAAGCAACTGATCGGCAATGCCGCGCCCGCCTGGATAGCCACCGACATCACGGGCAAGCCGGTTTCCCTCGCCGATCTCAAGGGCAAGATGGTTCTTCTCGACTTTTGGACGACCTGGTGCCCGCCATGCCGCAAGGACGCGCCGAGCCTCGACAAGCTGTTCGAGAAATACGGATCAAAGGAACTCGTCATCGTCGGCGTGTCGGTCAGTGAGGAACGCACGGTTGTCGAGAAATTCCTCCGCGAGCATCCGCATTCTTTCCCTGTCGTCTTGACCACCGAGAACGAGATGCCCAGGCCATTTCAGATCGGCGTTTTCCCGACCTATGTTGTAATCGACAAGGAAGGAAAGGTCGCGGGAGCAGCGGAAGGCGATCAGGGCTTTGGCGACCTCCGGAGAATGCTCAAGAAGGCCGGACTCGACGTCGACTAAGCGCCGCCCTTCATTACCAGGCGGATCGCACCGGCGCGGTAATCAATCGTCACCTTTAGATTCCACAGCACGGGCATACCGATGATGCCGCCAATTGCCGCGCCGAGGCCATCGCCTTGCTTGTTCAGATCCACCGCAATCAGGTCCGGATTGTCCTGGTGGAATCCCGCAAACAACAGGCTGATCTTCCGGGCTCGCTGGACATCCTTCACTCTTCCTTGAATGCCTTTGACCGTAGTGTTCGGATCTGCATGAATCTTCGTGACCTTGGCCGCTAACTCCGAGTCGATCAGGTTGCTCGACGATCCCGAATCGATCAGGAACAGGCGCTTCGCGTTCTCGTTGATCAAAGTGTGTAGCGTTAGGTGGGTTCCAAAACGAATGACGCGCGAGAACCCGGCCGGAACCGGACCCGCGTCCTCGGGCTCATCGCCGGGCCCAGGACGGTCCGGATACGGATCGAGCAGCAGTTGCATATGAGGGAAGTCGATCGTGACCAGGAAACGTTCAAATACGTCCGCGCCAATCAGACCATCGATGTCGGAGTCACGGGCTGAACGAAACGCCGAAACCACGAAATTCGAGTATCGCAGTTCGCCAATTTGTAAGGTAGATGCGAGATAACGACTGGATTCCTGCTCCTTGCTGTCACCAATACCCCGCGCAGAAGAAGTTTCGTTGCCGAGGACTTCCAGACCCGCGCGCTGCGCGGCTTTCGGCGTGATAGCAATTCCCGAAGCGCCGGTGTCAAGCAGCAGGTGCACGGTCTGCCGCCCATTCACCTTCACCCGCACGCCCGCACCGCGAACCGACCTTGCCTGCGGTCCGTCACTGATCGTATCGAGTTTAATCTGATAGGACTGGTAGGACGACTCGAGTTGGCGAACCTTCCTGTTAGCGAGCGCGCGATCAGTCGCGATATGTGCCCGCAGACGCTGGGCTTGCCGGCTCGCGGGATCGTAAAGCGCTATGAGTTTCTGAAGTGCGGCAATGTGTTCTTCGCCCTTAAGTGTGTTCGCCCACGCATTCATCAGGCTGGGGTCCTCGGGGGATAGGTCGAAGGCTGCCTTTTCGAGATTTTTCGCCGTCTTGAATCTCGACACGCAGCGGTTAATTCTCGCTAGTCCCTCGAGCGCTCCCGGATACTTTGGGTTTAGCGTCCGCGACTTGAGGAAATACTTCTCGGCCTCGACAATATCTCCTTGCCGGTACGAGACGAGCCCCGCTGCCGCTTGCGTTTCCGCTGAGTCCGGCAGACTTCTGAGGCCTTCTTTGGAAATCTCATCCGCCTCACGTGAGCGCTCCCCTTCGATGAGTGCGCGGACCAGTCCGTAGTAGCCGGCAGCCCATGCCGGATCCTGTTTCAAAAGGTTCGAATAGAGCTCGATGGCGCGATCATATCGCGCCGAGTAAAGCGCTCGTTGCGCCTCCGCCGCACCTTCGGGTGTTACCGCCCCGAGAGCGGACGAACAATACGGCAATGTTGATATGACACACGTCGCGGTAAGTAAACGGAGGGATTGGCGATACATGGTTGAACATCCACTCTCGCACATCGCCCGAAGTCCATTCAGAGATATGTGCTTGTCGCAAGGACGAAACATTCGGTACTTAATTCAAGGTCTCCAGGGTCTTGCGGATTTCATCCAGACGAGCAGAAGCAGGATAGAGGGCCAGAAACTCCTCGTAGTGTTTCTTGGCCTCGGCGCGGCGGTTCAACTTGAGGTACGTGTCGGCGATGTTCTGATGCGCTTCCTTGCGCCGCGGATCGATGGCCAGGGTCTTTTGTAAGTAGGACAGTGCCTCATCATAGCGGCCTATGGCGAAATACATGTAACCCAGATTGTTCAGCAAGAGCGCGTCGCCTGGTTTGAGTTGCACAGCGGCTTGGAACTTTTTGAGGGCCTCCTCATTCTTCTTTTCGCGCAACAGGGCGAGGCCTTGGCGCTCGAGATCGTAGGCGCGCACCGGGGCAGAGACGGGCGCCGCGGGAACTGCTGCTTCAGAAGAAGAGCGAGTGCCCCCCTGCGCCAGTTTCTGGCTCTGCGCCTGGATGCTCTGTTGCAATTTGAGAAGTTCCTCTTGTTTGGCGGCGATTTGCTTCTGGATACTGGAGAGCTGTTCGGAAAGTTCGGCGGCGCGCGGGTTGGGCTTGCCCTCGGCGCTTAGAGGTTGCGGCTGCAACTCGAAGATGAACTCGCCGCCCTCGCTACCGACCATGTTGCCGATGGCCGGGGTCTGCCGGGCAAATGACGACACGATTGGGCCGATGTAGGCGCCCAATTCCGACGCGGTGATGACGCCATTGCCGTCAAGATCCGCGGGACCCTCGAGCCCCTGGAGCAGCGCCCATGTGAAGACCGAATGTCCGTTGGGGCCGTCATCGGCGACTTGCTGCTCCGCTCCGCCGGCTGTGAGGATTTGGCGGGCAGTGCGACGAGTCACTTCCTGGAGATAGGAGCGATCGCGGGAGAACGCACTCGATCCCCGGGTCATCGCGAGACCGCTGTAGCAGGAATCCATCACGAAGTAAACATGCTTGGCGGGAATGAGATCGGCAGCTTCGCGCAGGGCAGTCATGCTGATGGCAGTGGAATAGTAGCTTGACTTGTCGGCATCGACAGGCACGATGAAGCCGATCTGTCGGCCGTCGTCGAGATTTCGCGTTGCTCCGTGACCGGCAAAGAAAAAGAATACGCGGTCCTCGCGCTGAATTCTTTTGTTATCTGTGAACTCATCACCCAGCACTTCCATGATGCGCTGGCGTGTGGCTTCGCCGTTGGTGAGCTTGCGGATGTGATCGCGCTGGAAACCGAAACGGCTGACAAGCGCCTCTTCAATTCCGTTGGCGTCGTTGACCGCGTAACGGAGCTTGGGCCACTTTTGATAGTCATTGATGCCTACAATGACGGCCCAGCTATCCCGATAGAACTTCCGGGAGGAATCGGCCGGAGGCGGTCCCGCAGTGGCGGATTCGGTGGCTCGCTCCTTGACGGACGGCCGCTCGAACTTCACGAATTGACCTTTGTCATATACCAGGAACGAGTATTCTTGCCGTTGCAGCTCTTCGATTATTGTCGACAAGGCCATCACGCTCTGCTTGTGGATGTCGTGCAGCACAATGATCCCTTTGTGCTGTTGGTTCATCTGGTGCAACACACGCATCGCGATGGACTCAGGGATGGGGTCGGACCAATCCTCGGCGTTAATGTTCCACATGATCGAGTGCATTCCTTGCGAGATCACCCGATCGACTATAGCGGCGTTGCGCGCGCCGTAGGGAGCGCGGAACAGCTCGGTCTTGTGGCCCGAGATCTTTTCGAGCAGGAGATTCGTACGATCGATCTCCGTGTTCCGGTCGGCTTCCGGAAGTTTGGCCAGAACAGGATGAGAGTAGCTATGGTTCGCGAGCACGTGGCCGGCTTCCATCACCTTACGGGTGATGTCGGCGCCCTTGAGAAACTTCACCGCCCCGCTCGGATCGACAGTTCCGATGGGATAGCCGACCTCAAAGAAAGCGGCCTTGAGGCCGTACTTGCTCAAGATGGCAAGCACCTGCTCCGTGTACTTGAAGTGAGGTCCGTCGTCGAAGGTGAGTGCGACGGTCTTAGCCGGAAATTCAGTGCCCCACACCTCTTTGCTCACACCGCGAGTTGCGCTTGGAGGTTCCTCAAGGACAGCGACTGGAAACTCGGTGAGCACCTGCTCACGTGTATACAGCTTCCGGATGCCAGAAACATAAGCGTCCCACTTTTCCCGTCCGCCAGTAGGTCCGCGGGTCGCGAATTGTGAAAAGATGCGCGTAACCTCTTCGCGATAGGCGAGCTGAATGGATTGTAAATTGTCGAGCAAGGCACGGAGCCTGGGAGCGCTGGGAGAATTGCTGTCGGCCAATTCGTCCACAAGGTCGAGGAAAGCGAGCCTGTCGGCGTCGTGCAACGATCGATCATCGGATAAATAGCGAACGAGGGCGTCGATTCGCGCCGGCTGCGACGAGGATTGGGACAAACTTGCGGCCATATCTTGGAGCGAACGCTGTTTCCGATAGAAGAGCGCCTGGCCAGTAGCAGCGCAGCGGGCGCGAGTGGCAGGGTCTAGCGCATCCGCGCCGTCCATCAAAACAATGATCTTGCGGTAGTCGGCGACAATGGCGGCGATGGCCGTTTGCAGCGGCTCGTCCTGGAGCGGGGTTCGGGAACGCCACCACCAAATGAAGAGAATTGCCGCCATAACGATCGCGGCCGCCAAAGCCCCGATGGTTCTTGTTTTTTTGCTCAATTCAATTATTATACGGTCTTCTTATGATTGCTGAACGCAAATTAAGGAATCTCCGCGCTTCCGGTGGTGGGTAGAGGGCCCGTGAGCACTGCGCACGGGATCTTCGCCGTAGTGAGGCCGCCGATCTGGCGCAAAAGCGCTCCAATGCGCCTCCAAGCCGTTGCTGTTGCCGCTCCAACTCGCGGGCAATCTCTACATGCTTTTGTGTACGAGAATGCGGCCGCGCCGCAACGACGAGCCCCGCTGCCGCTAGCGTTTCAGCTGAGTCCAGCAGCCTTCACAGGTTTGGCCGCGGGGCCCAGCAGCTTCGCCGTGAGCTTCGAGTAGCCGATACATGGTGCGGATCGAGCAATGATAGATGCCTTCGTCTGGGAGCGTGGCGTAAACGGCGGCCGGAGAGCGGTCCTGAAAGCGTTCTTCGTGGAGATGGCCGAGCACGACCCCACGCTCCGTTGCGCTGAGCGATCGAGCTGGCGCCGTGGATGCGCGCCGTTCGACGGCACGAGGCGCTGATCCTTTCACGACAGGCCCCTGAATGGACCGGGGCCGATATAAGGATGCCCTCGCAACGCCAAGTGAGTCGCAGGCGGCGCGCATGCCGGTGAACGAAGATAGCTCCAGGACCGCGTCCATTACCGCTTGTCCTCCGGTTCCGGGCTGTAGATCGGGCGACCCAACCGGGCAGCCACTTTTTTTGGACCTCGATGATCAGCTCTGCAGTGCGCAGTTTCTCCGTCAGCCGGAGATTCTCGCGGACGAGTTTCTGATTCTCTTGCACGAGAGGATCGTTCTTGGGCTTGGGTCCGCGCTTGTGGGGACCATGAGCCCGTTCAATGGCGGACTGGCGTTGTTGGCGCCACGCGGTGAGTTGAGAAGAATAGAGTCCTTCACGGCGGAGAAGAGCTCCGATGCCGCCGGACTCGATAACGGCGTCGGCTTCGATGAGAATGCGTTGTTTGTATTCAGCCGTCGGTTTGCGGCGTTTGGCTTTGGCGACGACTTCTGGATTGGGGCGCGCCGCTGGCTTCGGTTCGCCGCCGAGTTTGGCTGCTACGGACCTACGTTCGGCCTCGCTTCGCTCGCCTCCACTGCGGCTCTCCGCAACCAAACTCGCTGGTGGTTGGGGAAGACTATTGGGACTGGTCATGCTGGCTTCTTTCTCGCCCTTGCTCACTGATTACGGTCACGGAAAGTGTCTCACTCATGTTGGCACAGAGGGGGGTCGACCGCGTCAAGGGTTCGCTTCGCCGCTTCGGGCCTTTGACACGGCAGCCCCTCCGCGCATCCGCGTCTTCTTTCAGAAGGCGAAGCCCTTCTCTTCGTTCCCTGACCTTCTTCCAGGCGCCGCCTGCCCGCTACGCGGGCAAAGGTTTTTCGGAGGTTGGTCAACTTTTCTAATTGACACAATCATAGATAGTAGTCGAGTTCCTGCCGGTAAACTTCTACCCAGCGTCACAAGGGATAATCACTCTTCCAGGGCGCGTCGAGTTGGGAGGAATCCACATTCCAGGTCGCGAGAGCCCCTTCAACCTGTTCAAGCGACTCAAGGGTAAGAAATTGAGAATCCCCAAGATCATTTTCTCCAAAGATCTCATCAACCAGAGCGTCCGGAATCTCGAATTTTTCTGACCCGCCAGTAAGGAACATTCTCGGTCGGAGGGTAAACACCTACGAAGGCCCGATGGCCAGGCCGCCTCGCTTGGATCTCACACGCCGCTTCACGTCGTGTCATCTCGAAGGCGTTACGTGTCTTGAGCGTAATTGCCATTTGTCACTCCTTCGGCCCGTAGAAAACCCGAACGATTGGCCCTTCCTCAGTGTGTATTTGAAGATGAGCCTGTCCGCCATGGGGGTTAGTTGGCCCATGACCTTCGCCGGTGTCCCAGTGGTAGGTCTTGCTCTTGCCTCCGAAGAACTCCTTGATTTGTCGGAATGCACCCTTAACTGTTATATCCGCAAATCCTGTCGTATTGCGATAACCCGCTCCCTGATAAAGCCTCAAAAACAATTCTTCAGCGTCAGCCTTGCTTGCGACTGTTACCTCAGTTGCGCCGCAGCAACACAAACGCTGGCTCGTGACCTCGTGGGCGCTTAATATTCTTGTCGCTGCGTGATTAGGATCGCCAACGCTATCATGCCCAGCCCTATGGATCCTACTACGAGCAGCGCCGTCCACGGAGGAGGACCAATAACGATCCGTGTTACCTGATTGAAATACGGCATCGACGCGCCACTCATCATGGCTACTGGGTTAAAGTATGGCAGCCGACGTAGAATCAACTCAGCGGTAACCCTCCATCCAGCTAGAATTAGGACGCTACCAGCCACGGCGGTCAGATCATTAGGGGCTAACGTCGAAATTAGGAAACCGATCGAAAAGGCGACAAAGCCCCAAACAGCGAAGAGCACTCCAAACAGAAAGGTATTAGACGTTGGATAAGCGTCTCCACCGAAGGCTGTCGCTAGAACCGGAAAGGTAGCGGTCGGGACTGCCGCTAGGACAAGTACTTGACTTGATCCAACCAGCACCCGCGCGGCACACAAATGCATCCTGCTCACCGGGAGCGCCAACGTAAAGGATGACGTTCCGAGCTCTCGCTCCCGGCGCAACCCGCCCAAACCCAAGAGCGTGCTGGAGACTAAAAACAACGTGGGACCAAGGTTCGAATAGAAATATCCCCAGACTTCAAAGCTGAATGGCTTGGTCACGCGAACTGATTCTGATCGTTCAGCGAGGTAAGCTGCGGGGCCGAAAGTCAACAATGCCATCAGCGCAACAGCAAAAAAGAAGCGGGTCCGACTCTCCCGCCATGCCTTCGCCAGCAAACTTCTCAACGGGCGCTCCCCGCCGCGCTTAAAAACGCCGAACGAAGACCGCCGTCTCGCCGAATCTCTTCGATCGATTTTTCGAATGCTAATCGTCCCTTATTCAACAAGAGCACGCGCTCAGCGACCGCCTCTACTTCGCCAATATGGTGCGAAGAGAAGAAAATGGAAACGCCACTAGAGGCTTTTCTTCGGAGGTGGTCGTGGAGTTGCTCTATCGCCAGCGGATCAAGTCCATCAGTTGGCTCATCGAGGATCAGCAGTTCGGGTCTCCTCGAAAGAGCCAACAGCAACGCCGTCTTGCTCTTCATCCCTTTTGACAAATTTCGACCATGCCTATCCAAAGGTAGTTGCCACTGCTCGACTAACTCCAATTCCAATGCGTGATCCCAATCCGAATAGAATGGCCGAGTAAATGCCAACATTTCCCTTACCGTAAAGTAGCCATAGGTGTTCTTCTCATCGGGAACAAAAGCAACTCTCCGCCCGGATATCGACTTGCTGCTTTGGATCAGTTGAGCAAAGACCGAGAACCGCACACGTGCCACTGGAGGGGCGATTAATTCCTAGAAGAATCTTGATGAAGCTACTCTTCCCTGCTCCGTTGCATCCCAGGAATCCAGTGACCTCACCTTGACGAACTGAAAGAGACACGTCATCGAGGGCTACGACCTTTCCATAACTTTTACTCAGGTGTTTGCACTCGATCAGTGCTTGTCGATTAACACGTCGTTGAGTTGTCGATTCGACCATTTAGTATGAATAACATTCCTTCCCAGCGATACTGATACGCCTCCTTACTAAGTCTAGCCGAACCCACGCTTTTTACAACGTTTACACAGCAGTCACATTATCAGAACACTCAGTTGTGGCAGTGCGTAACTCTTCATCCGTTTCGATCTCAAATCCAACTTCTTCTAAATGCCGACTCCAAGTTTCTTCCAGTTCCGGCATCACATCACCACGGTAATGATGTTTGCGTCTTGGTTGAATTCTCACTCCACCACCCTGCTGATTCCAATACATCGCTCCAAGGTTGCCGATGCCTTCCAACTTTTTGATAGTGAGCGCCTGTTGTGGGGGAAGGATTGCGTCGAATTCAACCATGACGAAGTTGCACGGCTCTGCGCTTAGGTCCAACTCCTGCGTTGTAGTACCCAGCTTATACGGTTGGCTTTGATAAACGACAGAACCTTTTGCAACAGCCGAAACTTCGACTGGCGGAGCCAGAGTACGACCTGAAGCCATTAGTCCTTTGACCGAGCCACAAGCCTTGAGGAAGATTCGGCTATTGATCGGAATGTTCTTCGTGTTTTCAACCTTCCATCGACGTTCTACTCGCTGGCCCCTCTTCGTCCGAGCGGCTTCTTCGCTTAGAGTGGGCCACAAGAAAGGACCATCCACATTCCACAAACATAGATAACCAGCCATAGAAGCAACAATCGGCAACTTGGGAGAGATTCTTCACAGGAATGATGGCCTCATCGTTGCGTCGTTTTCGTGCAAGATTGCATTCACCTCACAGGGGACAGAGGGGACACTCCTGGAGTGTCACCAATGGACGTGGGGCGCTGTGTGGCGAAGGCGATGACTATTGAGACGACGAGGCGTTTGATGACGGCAGTCATGTCCTAGATTCGCCCAAAGTCGCCGGAGCCGCTCCACCGGGTTGGACAGGACGGGACAGGGCGTATATAGGAGTCGCTTCAACTTCCGGTTTCAGCGGGTGATCTGCGCGGAATCGCTAACGCTGCCCAACTACGCCCGACCAACACGTATCGGTCACGCGCCACCGAACAACAATGAAACCGCCAGGCGCTGAAACCTAGTCGATCTGGTACAGTTTGATTCCGTTCCTGCGGCAGAACGTGTTCGCGTTTTCCACGATCCTCGGCCAAAGCGCCAGGTCCGATAAACCTCGGGGTGAGATCACCATGTAGTCGACATGCTCGCGAAAGTTCAGTTCGCCGAAATGATGCGCCTCCACCAGGTACTTGCTGCACACCGTTGAGATGGGATCTTCGAGGACGCGCCCCTTGTAGCACGAATCGAAAATCGCTTCCTGGAGATAGGGGTCGCCGTTGGCATAGAGCAGCGCGCCGAGGTTATCGTACGAAAACTGGATTGCGCCTGCATCCACCCGGATTCGCTTACCCTTGGCGGTCTTCTTGGCATAACCGAAGGTGTCTTGTGCGTAGTAAAGACATTTCGCCTTCAAGCTCGCCTTGGCGACGAAGTGGCTATAGCCGTAGTTGAACGCCGATCCGTACCGGCGGCGTCCGTAGTTGAGCGCAAGGAAAACCTGCTTTGTGTTCGGGTTGAAGTGTTTGTTTCCGGCCAGGAATGCGCCAAGTTTTTCACCGGGCTTCTGAATTGACTTCAGAGCGCCGGTGTCCATCTGCCTTTGGATGCGATCGGGGCTTTGCCGTCCGGGCATCAGACCGCGTTGCACCGGCGGCGCCTGCGTCCCTTGCCAGCTTTTTGGAAACGTGATCGCGTTGTCGACCATGGCGCGAAGGTCCGCCTGGTTTTGGGCCGTGTCTCTGAGGACCATAGTCTGCCCCTCGACCGCCCGCTGGTACATCTGGGTGTAGGTATCGTACGGGTTCTCATTCGAGAACCACGTTTCGCACATGAAATTGATCGTGAGGTCCGCCGACTGCAAATTCCGTTCGATTGCGTTGTAGACCCGCATCAACTCCTTGAATGGAGGGTTCAGCTTCAGGTTGAACGGCAACTTCTGCTGGAGCATTTCCTTGAGAACCTCGAGTGCGGCCTCCCTGCCAATCTTGCGCCTCGCTTCGAGTTCCTCCAAACGGGTTTCGAGATATTGTTGCTGAACGAGGTGGTCCGATGGATTCGATCGCGTCATCCAAACGGTAGCGGCTGGCTGCTGCGGAGTCGCTGGAAGTGGGGGCATTATTGGCGGCGGCACGGGGAGGGCCGACACCTTCATCGGCGCATACGGCAGCGCCACGGCGGCTGGGGGTTGCGGCGGCGCGGCTGGCATTCTGTGTGCGCCGAATAGAGGCTTATTCGGTTCTGGCATTTGAAAATCAATCTCCCTTGGTCAGCGTTTCTCAGCTCGCGGCGCCCGTTTTGGTGGCCGCTCAGTCTGATAAACCGGAACAGCATCCGATTCGCATCATGAGATATTGATTTTTTTGAGAATGCCTTCTGTCGCTACTCTTAGCGAGGAAACGATTCAATCGTCCAGGCGTTGAAGTTGTTTTGAATGGCGCCAAAGGCCAGCGAACGCCCATCCGGTGAAGGCGCCATGATGTGGATGTCCCGGCCTGGCTGATCCAGGAGCCGTCTCGTCCTACCGTCGGAATCCATACGCAGAATCGATGTCCCGCGTGAACTGTTGCTGACAAGGAATAGGCCCCTACCGTCTGCCGCCCAGCTAACCGCCATTAATTCGGTCCACGGCAGGGCGGACATAGTCCGAGCAGTTCCGCCGGACATTGAAACGATGCGGACATCTGCAGCCTTCGAACTGAAGATCGTGAGTGCGACGCGGTCTCCACCGGGCGAAAGATCCCATCCCCTGAAGTCCGCATCGTTTGGCGTACTGGCCAGTTCCCTTGTTCGCCCGCGGATGGGATCGAAGGCCGTGAACACAACGTTCTTTTCACGGATTTCGGCGAGGACACAAGAAGCTTCCGACGCACGGGCTCCGCTGTTCGAGGGGCAGCGGAAACTCGGAAATCCACCCATACTGGGCGTCGGTCTCATGGCCCTGATTTCGTGATATCCGTTGAAATCCATTACCGGTTCCGGCGGGCCGCCCGCCGACGGAATGCGCATCAGCTTGCCAGAGCGCGGCTCGGCTCCGTCGGCAGGCTTGCTCCATTGCATGTAAACCAGCCACTTGCCATCCGGGCTGAGCTGCGGCGACCGCTTTTCTTCAGGCCCGGTCGCAACCGGTTCCGCATTGGGGCGGTTGAGACCCTGCTTGAAGACGTCGAAATTCCCGTTGCGATCGGAAAAAAGAAATATCGTCTTACTGTCGAAGGACCACCCGCCCGGCCAATCGCTCCGCTCATCGAGTGTCAGACGCCGAGGGCTTTGCAGCGTGTTTCCCCGATCGGCGAACTCACTCACGAAAATGTCGCTCTGGGTTTTCCCATTGAGAAATACAAATCGCCTGGCGTCAGCGGTCAATTCCGGATTGCCGAAGTCGAACCCTATCCAATCCGTGAGACGCCGCGGAACCCCTTTGGGCCTCCCGGTCTCTTCGTCGAACCATTGTTCCCAAAGATTCGAGTCGTCCTGATTGGGAGCCGCCTCGCGGACAGCGTAAATCAGCCGTCCTCTCTGGCCCCAGCAGAATTCAGACAGTCGCGAGTTGGAAAGCAGGGTGGCCGGGTCACCGCCTTGCAGGTCCCGGCTCTCCAGTTCTACCGTCTTTTCACCTTTTGCGCCCCTGCCATATTTCACATATAGAATTCGCTTGCCGTTGCGGAACCAGGTAGGCGTAGTCCGTTTGCCGCTGCGGAACCAACCCGGAATGGTCTCGAGGTAACCGGCTTTAGGCGTCAGCCAGACCCTTGCCTGTCCGCCGTCCACATCCATTAGCCAAATCTCTCGCGTAATCGCGTCGGTAAACACGATCTGCGTTCCGCCGGGCGAGAGCGATGCGTCCCTGGCGTCGTCACGGAGCCTCTTGAGACTCGCCCCGATCACCGAGATCATCCAAATCGACGGCTTCTCCTCAGCGACAGGTCCGCTGGCCAGCAATTTGGTCCCATCCTGGGACCATTCCATGCGCGCTCAACGGAAGCAGAACGTATCGGGTATTGGGACCAACTGCGTCTCGCCCGAGGAGATCAGCCGAAGATGCAGCCCCTGAAGATCCGAGTACAGAAGGTACTTACCATCGGGAGAGACCGAACTACTCATAACCGGGTCTTCCGAGGAATGGGCCGTTAGCTGCCGCGGCTTTAACTGTGCCTGCGAGTACGGTTGCGCGGATCCGAACCACCCCGAAAAGTAGCCCGCTGCAAGGACGGCCAGGATGCCAACCGCGGCGCTCGCAAGAAGCCAGAATGATCTACGGCTGGCCGCCTTTAGTGGGGCAAAACCTTCGCCGGATCCGCCGTGGGCCAGCCGTAGTGCGGCGGTAGCCTGGCCGGTGTCCGTATCGCGTTTCAAACGCTTCAAATCGTCCCGCAACTCGGATGCCTGCTGGTAGCGGGCTTCGCGGTCTTTATTGAGCGCCTTGAGAATGATACGGTCCAGTTCCGGCGGAACCTGCGGATTGGACCGGGATGGCGGCGTAGCGCCGGTGTGGAGAATCGCGCCGCAGATCTCACCAGGGCTTGCCCCTTCGAACGGTATCCTTCCGGTAGCCATCTCGTATAGCACCGCTCCGAACGAGAACACGTCCGAACGGCCATCGAGGTTTTGAGTGCGAACCTGTTCCGGAGACATGTAGCCGATCGTTCCCAGCATCGCTCCAGGCCCGGTGAGATGCTGGGTATCGCCGGCCACCGTCAGGGAATCCGAATCGCTGGCGGCGGTCTGGACCATTACCTTAGCTACACCGAAGTCGAGGACCTTGGCGTGACCCCGCTGCGTCACGAAAAGATTTGCGGGTTTGATGTCGCGGTGAATGATGCCGGCGCCGTGGGCCGCGTCCAACGCGTCTGCAATCTCAATCGCGAGCGTCAGCAACGTTTCGATTTCCATCGGCCGGCCGGCAATCCGCTCTTTCAGCGTGACGCCATCCAGGAACTCCATTGCGATGAAGTGACGGTCGTGGTCCTCGCCAATGTCGTAGACCGTGCAGATATTGGGATGGTTTAATGCTGAGGCTGCGCGCGCCTCGCGGCGGAAGCGCTCCAGGATCGCAGGCTCCCAAGAAACCTCTTCCGGCACGAACTTCAGGGCCACGAAACGTCCCAGTCTCGTATCCTCGGCCTTGTAAACCACGCCCATGCCACCGGCGCCGAGCCGCTGCACGATGTTGTAGTGCGAAACCGGACCCGAAGCGAGGGCTGCTGCGCGCCGATGCAGAGCTTGTCTCAGGATTCCAGAGTGCTCTTCCAAGGCGGGCGAATTCAAAAAGTCAGGCGTTCGGTCATAAGCCTGTAACAGGCTCTGAACTTCTTGAACGACTTCGGCGTCGTCCCCGCCAAGGGCCGCCAGCTTCGCGTCCCGTTCGGACTTCGGCAGGAGCCGGCACAACTCGAAAAATTCATCGACGCGTTCCCGCCGTTCGGAATCCATGGGATGTTCGTACGTTGTAGATCTAAGATAGCAATCCCTGAGCGCTGTTTTGGTAAGCTGGTTCGGTCGGATTTCAGCCGCAAATCATGACGCCACCGCCTACCAATGAGGACCATGCATACGATCTAACCGTGCTCTTGAAGTCGTGGGCGAGCGGCGACCAGGGCGCGCTCGAACGGCTGATGCCGCTGGCGTACGATGAATTGCACCGTATTGCGCAGCAACGCTGGCGCGGGCAGCAGCCGGGCCACACCCTACAACCGACCGTCCTGATTCATGAGGCGTATCTGAAGCTCATGGGTCAAGGGCAGAGGACATTTGAGAACCGTTTGCACTTCTTTGCCGTAATGTCGATGGCGATGCGGCAGGTGCTGGTCAACCACGCCGAGGCGAGCCTGGCCGCGAAGCGCGGCGGCGGCAAGGCCAATGTTCCCCTGCAAGAAGTGGATGCCGCTGCCTTGCGGGAGGCGACGGAAGTCCTGAATCTGCATGAAGCGCTGAAACTTCTGGCCAAATTGAATTCACGCCAGAGCCGCGTTGTGGAACTGCGCTATTTCGGCGGTCTTAGCATCGAAGAGGTGGCGCAGGCTTTGGGAATTTCCGCTGTGACGGTCACGCGCGATTGGCATGTGGCGCGCGCGTGGCTGGCTCGGCAACTGGTTGTCCCGCAGGCCGGACCGGCATAGCTCCAGATTCTACGAGTTTGAGCGAGGCGAATCCGATAGTCGTAGGGGTGGCAGTTGGACGCGAGACGTTCATGTGCGAATGCGTCGAGTAGGAGTCGCCTTCTGCGTATGGAGACTTCAGGACATTGGCGCGCGCGGTTGCGCCAGCATCTCGCGTCATCCGGAAAAGTGCCCCCCCGTCCGGCGGTCACTCGGAGCGCAGGGCTTGCATGACATCGACGCGCGCGGCGCGCGCCGCGGGCAGCACCGACGCGATCACCGCGACGGTCATCAGGACCAAGGCAGAGACAAACAACGGCAACGCGCCCGGCATTTTGACTTCCAGGAAATAGCTTCCCGCCAAATGCGCCAGCACCGATCCGAATGCCGCACCCGCGAGGACGCCCGCCGCGGCCATTATTGCGCCCTCCGCGATCACGCCTCTGACGAGCTGTTGCGGTTCCGATCCCAGGGCCAGGCGGATGCCGAATTCCCGCGTCCGCGCGCTCACCGAAAACGCCAGCACCCCCGCGACGCCCACCACCGCAATCGCCAATGCGACCGCTGCGAATACGCCAAACACCAGCGAGTTCAAACGATCCGGCGTGAGCACCTCCGCCCGAATGTCTTCGAGAGTGGCGGCGTGCTCCACGGGCTGGTCGGCAGACGCGTCACGAATCATGCGCGTGACCGATGGGACCAGCGCATAGGGATCCACGCCGCTCGTGTGAATGAAGAGACGGCCGCCAAACATGGAACCTTCGTCAAAAGCGCTGTAAATGGTGAGCCTGGGTTCCGGAACCACGTTTATATCGTCAATATCCGCCGTGACGCCGACGATGCGGTGCGGCGCCATAAAACGCGCCTTTTCGAGATCCGTCCCGGAAAGGAATTCCAGCACGGGATCGGTCCAATAGACATGCCGGTTGACCGCATCCTGGTTGGGGAACATCCGCCGCGCCAGAGCCTCGCTGACAATAACGACGGGCTCCTGCTTATCATTCCGATCATCGAGCGCATTGAAGTCGCGGCCGGCGACGATCGGAACGCCAAGCGCCGCAAAGAATCCAGGAGAGATGACGCGCCAGTGCGCCCTGGGATCCTCTACGCCGGCGGTATGGACGTGTCCGTCGGCGGAGAACTGCAGACCTACGCGTGCAGGGCCGCCGCCATCGCGCCAGGGAACGACATTGCCGAACGCGGTCTTGCTCACACCGGGAAGCGCGTCGATGCGCCGCATCGATTCCTTGTAGAAATCGACGACTTGCCGCGGCGTCTTGCCGTACGACATAGCGGGCACGTCGATCGCCAGGACGCGCTGCGTATCCAGTCCCGTCTGAGTCCTTTGCAGTGCGATCAACGTAGCGATCAGCATGCTTGCGCCGGCCAGCAGCACGAACGACGCGGCGATCTGCGTCACCGCGAAGATCCGCTGGCGGCGGCTCGTGCTGGTGATCCGTAAACTTCCGCTCGATGGGTTCAGCCCACCACCCGGCGAGCCGGAAGAGGGCAGGCGCGGGACAAACGCGAGAATCACCGCGGCAAGAATTGCCAGCGCCGCTCCGACCCATAGCAAGCTCCAATCGACTCTGAAATCGAGAGCGCGGACTGAGAAGCGCGAGGCGTAGCGGGCCAGGATGGCCACCATGGGTTGCGCGCTCAATAGACCGAGCGCGGCGCCAGCGCCGCAGAGAAGCAGGCTTTCGGCCAACAGCAGGCGGCGCAACGCGCCGTTGCTTGCGCCCAGCGCGACGCGCACCGCCAGCTCACTTTCGCGGCGAACCGTTCGCGCGAGAATCAGATTGGCGACATTGGAACACGCGATGATGAAGACCAGCCCGGACGCCGCGAGCAGCACCAGCAGCACGGTCCGGGCGCCAGACGTGATCTCGTCACGAAGCAATTTCACCCCGATCTGAAAGTTCGCTTCCCGCGCATAGGCTTCGGGATGGTCCTTCTTCATCACGGAGTAGGCGGAGCGCAACTCAGCGCCGGCCTGATCGAGAGTGATTCCGGGAGCGAGACGGCCGAAAAGCTCAGTCATGCGATGGATGCGGCCGGTGACCATGGTTGCGGAAAGATGGTGCGGGCTGGTGACCACGTTGGCGATGATTTCGGTATCTTGCGGATACGGGACGCAAGGCTCGAGGACGCCAATCACTGCCGCAGAGCGATCGCCGATGCTACCGAGGCGAACGGTTTTGCCTATGACCGAGGGATCCTTGTGAAAAGTTTCCGCCCAGAAACGGTAGGTGAGAACGACGACGCCGGCAGCCGCAGGACCATCGTCCTGGGATCCGATGAGGCGGCCAAGCACGGGACGAAGGCCCATCACGTCGAAATAGTTACCCCCAACAACGCCGCCTCGAATCGAACGAGGTTCACCGAGGCCGATCATGGTGAAGTCCATCGTAGAGAAGTCGCCAAAGGCGCTCACAGTTTTCATGCTCGTTTGCAGGTCCTGTATCTCGGGAACAGAAAACGCAGCGTTTTCGTTGCTGAGACCGGGAGCGCTTTGCCGGATATAAATCAGCCGGTCCTCATCGCGATTGACAAGAGGCTTCAGCAGCACTCCGCGCACCAGTGTGAAAATGCCGGCGTTCGCCCCGATGCCGAGCGCCAGCGTGAGAATGACGGCAATCGCAAGTCCTGGAGTTCGAACCAGCGATTGGGCCGCAACCCGCAGATCGTTTACGAATGACATTTCTTACGCCTTTCCCCGGCGCCGCCGCGCGCTTGCTTCGATGATTTCGCTCAAATCCGCAATCGGCCGTATCTCGACCGGTCCAAGTCCATGCTTAAAGCCTGGCAACTGTGAGACAAGCTGAACGGCATGATTGAGGTCTCGCGCCTCGAGGATTTGAATGCCGCCAAGCTGTTCCTTGGTTTCCGCATAGGGGCCATCCGTCGTCGCGATTTTGCCGTCTTTCCAGTACAGGGTCAACGCGGTCTCCGGAGGCTGAAGAGCCACTTCGGCGACAAGATGTCCGTTGGCGCGCAGATGGTCGTTGTATTCAAAGCATTCGTCGAACGTTGCGTGCCGCTCATCGCCGGTCATCCCTTCGAATTTTCCCGGCTCGATGTATCCCAAACAGATGTACTTCATTGTTCGTCTCCAGGGTCTTCCGTCAGCGAAACGCGCGCGGCTATGAAGGTCACTACCAGCCGGGGTCCAAAGTTACCTGCGGCTGGGCCGTTCTGCTATCAGATAGTCGTTCTGGAGACTGAAGAATCGACAGCTACTCCGTTTTTTATTTCAACTGCCGAATCCGTCTTCTAAGGAACTCGCCTGCGCAACGGAGCCGGACGACACAGCGAAGTCGAGTTTCTGTTTCATTAGTGGGCCGTCCGGCACTGCGCCGGCTTTGCAGGAACCGCCGCTCCGGATCCTTTTGGTTCTGCCGATTCCGCCGGTGACAAGTGTTGCATTGCGACAGGAATTCCCGGAAGTACGAGTTCTGCGGCAATAGGCTAACAAGCAACACGCTGCAAAGGAAGGATTACGTGCGGTGAAGGTCAGGCTGCCAGTCCTTGACCTGACGCTTGATCTGATCGAGTTCAAGATGCTCTTCAAGCGCACGATCCACGAGTTCGGGAAGTTCGGCGTCGGAAGCGAATCTGAGCCCAACAAGCTGGCGCGTTGTCAGACGGGTGAACTCCCAGGCCTTCCCGAGCCGCTCCAGACGAAGCCGCATCTCCAGGCGTATGATTCTGTCCTGCAGGCGAACCGTGTAGGCGCGGCTGATTCCGGCCAGCACAATCGCGGAAAAAGCGAGGCCGACGAGGCCGAATGCCTGCGCGGACGGGTGCCTGAAGCCTTCAAAGCCAAACAGCAGCAGGGCGATGACGGCGGGAATTCCGGCCACCGGAGTCATGGTGGGGAAATAGATATGGTTCGAAAAATTCTGGGTTTTCATTCGTGATTCTCCGATTGCCCGGCCTGCTTCAGAAACGCCGCGAGATTCTCCAGGGTTTTGGCCGTGCCCGCGTCCACCCGCATCGCGAGCAGCGCATCGCGATCTTCAATCGACCGGCATTCGATGGTCATCGTGAAACGTGTATGGCCGCCGTCCTCTGTGAAGATGAGCGTCGCCAGGGACTCGGGGCTGGATGGAAAGGTGCGAGCGATGAATACGAGCTTGTGATACGGCTCGATTTCGAGGTAGGTCCCCGTGAACGGATGTTCCATCCTCTTGTCCGCCTGATTGACCCACCGGAATGCGCCGCCTTTGCGCAGGTCGATTTCGCACACGGCCAGGGGGGCGCCGCTGGGGTCCCACCAGTGCGTAACCTGCTCCGCTTTGGTCCAGGCTTCAAACACCGCGCTTGCAGGCGCATCGAACCGGCGCGTCACCAGAATCGTCTTGCTTCCCGGCTCTGCCGCCATGCTAAGTCTTTCGAGCACGTTTCTTCTCCTTTGCGCCCGTCTTTTTCAGATAGCCGTCCAGCCTGTCGAGTCGAATCTCCCAGAAGCGGCGATAGGGTTCCGCCCATTCAGCCACATCCTTGAGCGGAGCCGCTACAAGCTTTCTCGGACGCCGCTGGGCATCCCGCCCTTGCGTAATGAGGCCCGCCCGCTCGAGCACCTTAAGGTGCTTGGAGATGGTCGGCTGGCTGAGCCCGAACGGCTTCATGAGTTCCGAGACATCCGCATCTCCTACCGCCAGACGGGCAAGTATGGCCCGCCGGGTGGGATCTGCGAGCGCCGAGAATGTCAGCCCGAGGGGATCGGATTGCGCTTCCATCGCCATATGGCTATATTGCCATATGGCAATATATATGTCAAGCGACGATGCCACTTCCGCCGGTGACAAAGTTGCACCGTCTTCAGCGTGCAGCGTTCTGCCGCCGCCGCTGCTCACTTTCCTTCATGACTTCGCTCATGTCCGCCGCTGGCCGGATTTCGAAAATGTTGCCATACGTCAGCGCCGGATGCTGCGTCATGAGCTGTACGGCATGATTCATGTCCCGCGCCTCGAGGACGAGAATGCCACCGAGTTGTTCCTTGGTTTCCGCATAGGGACCATCGGTAGCCGCCACTTTGCCGTTCTTCCAAGACAGGGTCAAGGCGGTTTCCGGGCCCTGAAGCGCTTCGCCGCCACTCCAGTGCCCGTTGGCGCAAAGATGGCCGTCATATTCGAAGCATGTGTCGAACATGGCGTTTCGCTCGCTCTCCGTCATGCCGTCGAATTTGCTTTTGTCGTAATACCCCAAACAGACGTATTTCACTGTTCTTCTCCTCTTCCTTGTTCTCCGGGTGGGACCGCTCGCTTCGGGTCCGGATTGAAAAGAATCTCCCGTACCTCGCCCGACGCCCGGCAAGCGACGGCGCCTTTACGCGCCCACGCGAGCGCCTCGTCCAGATTCGCTGCTTCGAGGATCCAAAAACCGCCGATGTGCTCCTTGGTCTCCGTGTACGGCCCATCGGTGACGAGCACCTGACCATCGGGCTGCGTCCTCAGCGACTTCGCGCTGCTGGCCGGGGAAAGACCGCAGGCGAACTTCCTGGCGCCGGCAGCGATCATTTCGCGGTTCAGCGCGTGGATCTCCTCGATAGTCGCTTCGGTTTCGACGGACGGGTCGTAGTCGTCGGCGTGATAGACGGCGACCAGGTACTGTGGCATGACTTCTCCTTGTTTTTCTGCGGCTTGTTTCCGATGACTCGTTTCCTGTTCACTCAGGAACCGTAGCTCACCGTTCTTTGTCCTATAGTCGTTGGGGAGACGGAAAATCGACAGCCACTGCAAGTTTTATTTCAGCTGGCGAATCCGCTCTTGCAGGAATTGCCGCTCCGGTTCCTGTTGGGTCAGCGCCAGAGCCTTCTCATAAGAGGACCGAGCCTCAGCGGTCCTGCCGAGCCTGCGGAACATATCGGCACGCGCGGAATGCGCCAGGTAGTAATTCGTCAATTCGCCATGCTCCAACACCGCGTCGATATGCATCAGACCGGCCTCCGGACCATCCCGCATGGCAATGGCCACGGCACGATTGAGATGGACAACCGGCGAGGGCTGAATTCGCACCAATCGGTTGTAAAGCGCAACAATCTGCCGCCAGTCGGTCACAGCAGCCGATTCCGCCTCTGCATGAACGGCCGCAATCGCAGCCTGCAGCGTGTAAGAGCCGAAGCGGCGGGACTTCAGCGCTTTCTCCACCAGCGCCACTCCTTCGGCGATCTGCTCGCGGTTCCAGAGCGAGCGGTCTTGATTTTCCAGCAAAATCAGTTCGCCAGTCGCAGAGGTTCTCGCGGCGCGGCGGGATTCCTGTAGCAACATCAGGGAAAGGAGCCCCATGACTTCCGGCTCTGGCTGGAGTTCGGTCAGCAACCGGCCCAGTCGAATTGCCTCGCCGGTTAGCTCGGCCCGAGTAACCTCCGCTCCGGCCGCAGCCGAATAACCCTCGTTAAAGACGAGATAGATGACCTGCAGCACCGCGCCCAGCCGCTCCGGCAATTCCTGCGGCGCCGGCGTCTCGTACGGAATCGCAAGCTCCCGAATCTTCGCCTTTGCGCGCACAATGCGCTGCGCGAGCGTACGCGGAGTGATGAGGAAGGCCTTGGCTATTTCCTCGGTTGTCAGCCCGCACACCTCGCGCAAGGTGAGCGCAACCCGCGCTTCCGGCGGCAGAGCGGGATGGCAGCAGGTAAAAATCAGGCGCAACCGATCGTCCTCGATCTCGCCGTTATCGAGGGAAGCTTCGTTGATGCGCGCTTCCATATAGAGCGCAAGATCTCTCTGTGTCCCGTCGCGGCGCACGCGCCGGCGGATCCCATCTATAGCCTTGAAGCGCGCCGTTGAAATCAGCCACGGGCGCGGGCTATCCGGAATGCCAGTCTGAGGCCAGGACTCCAGAGCGGCGGCGAATGCCTCATGCATTGCTTCTTCGGCGAGATCCAGATCTCCGAGGAGGCGCACGAGCGTCGCCAGAACCCGGCCCGATTCCGATCGGTAAAGACCCTCAATGATTCTGTTGAGTTGTTCCGGCACAGGCACAGGCGGCAACTACGCCAAACTAGCAAACGGATCGGCAGGACACAACTGCGCTCGAGCTTCCCCTTGCAGCCCCACGGGGCTCGCTCAGTCGTCGATTGCCTCAACACCAAGCTGAGTAAGGCGCTCCAGGTGATCCTTCATCGCCCGGAGCGCTTCGGGGGAGTGCCCCTGCCAATCGATAACCTCGCCTGTGACCCGTAGCGGCTCCCGGGAGCGGTATGACTTCGTCGGATTACCCGGGTATCGCTTGCCGGTCAGATTCGGGTCATCCACAATCGGGCCGATCGGTTCCACTATGTAGATTCTGCCGGGTCCCTCGCCAAGGGCCAGCTCTGCCCCCCAAGTGGCGGCATCCAGAGTGGCTGTCAGATAGACGTGGTTCGCCTTTCTCCGCGTACCGTAATTGGAGGAATAGCCGGGTTCGATCAGGTCTCCCGGTTTCAGGTCCGCGCGTGTGCCATGATAGAAAGCCTCATGCAGGCCTGGTTGCACGGCAACGTTCTTCTCTTGTGGGATCATAAGCCTCCGCTGGGATTGGATTGCATATGCTGCTTCCTTAACGAGGTTAAGCGAACTGACCGTCTGCAAACAATACCGAAGAGCGACTTCGTAGCGCCTATATCTGTTGTGTTTTCTATGCTTTAGACATCGTCGCGAGGGAGCTGTTATCCTAATACTGGGAAGGAGCCCGAATTCTGCAGGTGCGAAACTGCCGGTTCGAGGCTCAGGGCGCGCTTCGGGTTTTCAGGTACCGGTAAAAGCCGCTTCGGGCAACATGCGCGAGTTCGCACATGGTTTCCACGCTCAATCCGCTGCCTTGCCGCTGCATCATCATGGCCTCAATGGCCCGATAGATGCCGTCGCGCCAATCGCGGCTTTCGTGCTGTGGCGCAACTTCCCGGTTTGCTGCAAGGCATGCCTGAAAAACTCGATGATCCGCCGTTGTTGGGCGATGGTGCGCTCGAGTTCAGCGATCTGGCGATGCGGAAGGGCGACGGCGCCATCACGCTCCGCGCGCATCTTTCGAGGACGTCCACGCTCCCTGAGGTTCGCCTCGCCCCCTTCGCTCACGCGCCGCAGCCACTCATAGAGGAGTTTCCGGTGGATATCCAGTTCGTGTGAGACCGCGGCGACCTTTTCCCCGGCGAGCACCCGGCGGACGGCCAGTATGCGGAACTCCCGGCTATAGACGCGCATTCTCATCCCACGCGACCCTGCTCATTCGTTTTCCCATTGTTCTCAATTCCAATAGCGTGTTCCGCGGCGGGTTGGAGCAAAAAACTCGGAAACGGGCTCATGCCTGTCATCATGAGCTCTCGCGAAAAACCCTAGGTCAACATACGGGTCAGGGTGCTGAGACGCGAAGAAAATGTCCCTTAGATGCATCCCCGCGGAAGCGCCGGGAGCAGCCGTCACGGTTTTAGTTGTCCCGGAGATGTCGGGAGCATTGCGCGGAGGCTGGCACAACGGCGGCCGCGAGGATGATTCTGGGGGCCACTCCAAATGTCTCGAAAACCGGTGATTTCTTTTTCTATATATTCGGACAGATAACAGTTATTGCTGTGCCGGCGGACCTTTCGGAGAGGCATCCGGACAGGGCTCCTTCGACGCATTTGTCCTTCGAAATCTGACATTTGGCGAGCTATTGACAGGGCTGGGAGACTCGCCTACTATCGAGAAACCGGGGTTAACGACAGCAGGAAATCGAGAGAGAAAAAGGCATTCAAACACTGATATTCCGCACTGAGACGGAAGACAGCCGCACTCCATGACGCGCAGCATGTGAGCCGCCTCCATTTTGCCCCTAGGCAGTAGCAGCAAAACACACACCGGACCCCCGATCACGCCAACGATCCAAGCGACAAGAGATCGCTGCGTGGGCGGAGCATTTTTTCGTTTTTTTCTGAAAGGAGAAGTTCATCCACATGAACACCCGAACCTTGCGTGGTCCCAGAACGACTGCGCCGGTCCAGCGACTCGTGCTTGCGCTGCTCGCGGCAACGGCGCTGTATGCCGACACAACGGTGACATTCCAGAACGGGGCCAGCGGCTATGCCGGTTCCAAAGACGTTTCGATCAATACCCAGTATTCGCAGTACAACGGTGGCAACGGCGTGCGTTGGACCGGCGATCCGGAACTGGGCTGCTACACGACAACCGGAACGGACTCGTACTCGGTCCGGTATCTGTTGCAGTTCGGCGGACTGACAATTCCGGCTGGATCGAAGGTGGTTTCGGCCTCGCTGCGGATCGCTGTGGATTCGTGGAATAACGGCAGCGGCAATATTACCGGCTTTTATCTCAAGAATGCGTGGAGCCCGGATTCAGCTAGGCTCGGTTGGTTGCATAGGAATGACACCCAGGATTGGGCCGCCGGGGGCGCCGCTTCGGCGGGCGTCGATACAGTGTCTGGAAAGAGCTTCCGGCTTCCGGGACTACAGCCCGTTGGCGTGCAAGCAGTAAATGTTGCACTGGATGCCGCTGTGGTCCAGTCCTGGATAGATTCGCCGGCGACGGTGAACCAGGGCATCATGCTGGTGAACAACAATCCGGGCGAGATCATGCGCTTTGTAAGCACGGTAGGCACGCAGGGCATGCGGCCGAAGCTAACGATCGTCATCGCCTCGGCCACGACTGGCGTGCAGGTATCGCTGAATCCAACCAGCGTCACGCTGAACCCGGGACAGACGCAACAGTTCACATCGACGGTGACGGGCAGCACGAACACCGCCGTGACCTGGTCCGCTACAGGCGGAACGATTTCTTCGACGGGTTTGTTTACCGCGGGTTCGACGGCGGGTTCGACTTTCGCGGTGACCGCGACTTCCGCTGCCGACACCACGAGGAAGGCCACCGCGGCGGTCTCCGTTCGTGCGATCAGCGTCACGATTTCCCCCAAAACGGTGACCCTCAATCCGGGACAAACGCAACAGTTCTCCGCCACCGTTTCAGGCACGACCAATACCGCCGTGACTTGGACCGCGACTGGCGGAACGATCTCGTCGAGCGGCCTGTTTACCGCCGGTTCGACGACCGGAACGTCCTTTACCGTTACGGCGGCTTCCGTTGCAAACACAGCAAAGAAAGACACAGCGACGGTCACCATCCAGGCGCCTGCCGTGATCAGCGTCACGATTTCCCCCAAAACGGCGACCCTGAATCCGGGACAAACGCAACAGTTCGCCGCTACGGTGTCAGGCACGGCCAACACCGCCGTGACTTGGACCGCCACAGGCGGGACGATCTCTTCGAGCGGTCTGTTTACCGCGGGTTCGACGGCCGGAACCGCATTCACGGTCACCGCGGCTTCGGTTGCCGATACGACAAAGAAAGACACCGCGACCGTTACGGTTCAAGCTCCTCCGGCGATCAGCGTCACGATCTCGCCGAAGAGCACGACGGTGAATACCGGACAGACGCAACAGTTTACTGCCGCCGTTTCGGGCAGCGCGAACACGGCAGTGACTTGGACCGCTACGGGCGGGACAATTTCGTCCTCCGGCCTTTACACCGCGGGCACAAGCGTGGGCAGTTTCTCCGTCACCGCGAAATCCGCCGCGGACCCGACGAAGAGCGACACGGCAACCGTTAGCGTCGTCAACAATGGCGGACTTCCGGGGCTGCCTCCGGTTCCGCGCCAGAGCGACGGCGCGTATGTCGTGATTCAAAGCCCGGTCACCGGCATGCACTTCGCCGCGCCAGGTTCGATTCGCATCTACGCCGATCCGCATGACGGCAACGCGGCAGATCCCGACGCACTGACGGTCACGTACTTGCTCAACGGGCAAGTAGCCGGCACGTTCACCGGCAGCGGCGCGCAGAACGGTTACTTCCCGTTCAATTTGAGCAATCTGACGGCGGGAACCTACACGATCACGGCGCAAATCACAGCAAGCCAAAGGGTTGTAACCAGCGTTCCTGTGGTGGTGTTTGTTGACAATCCTGCTACGTCGTCGGGTCCCGTGTTCAACCTGACCGCCGACGTGGTGCTGTCCGGATCGCAGAGCGTCACCTACGCGGGAACGGCGTTGAACCGTTGCTCCATCAACGGCAACGGCTTCCAGATCCGCGCGGCCGCCGGCTTCACGGGATCGCTGAACATCAGCAATTGCGATATCCGGAACCTGGGCGCGGCGACTGTTCCGGGAATCGACGTCACCGTCAACAGCTCGGGATCGGTGCAATTGACAGGCAATGTGTTTGAAACATTCGGGACCATCGCCGTTGGCGCCAACGATCAGGCGCAGGCAGTCGTGCGCAACAACGAGTTCCGCGAGAACACGCTAGTTCCGGTCACCTCACTGCCCGTTGAGTATTCAAACGCGACATTGCCGGTCTTTAAAGGGACGGGCAGTTCCACGGCGCAGCAATACTTCCAGGGCAACAACGTGGGCCTTTCGACCGTGGTGTTTGAAAACACGCGCAACTGGCTCATTGGAGGCAGCACTGACGCCGAAAGCAACGTTCTCATGGGGGTGCGCTGCGGCTTCACCATCACCGGATCGTCCAACATGGTGCTGCGCGGCAACTACAGCCAGCACAACTATCCGCACCGCTTCTCACAGGGCGAGAACTTCGAGTTGGAAGGTGGGGGATTCCTCGCCGAACACAACGTCATTCGCAGTTCGTCATGGCCTGTGCGCGGCTTTGGCGGCGAACTGCGCTACAACCTGATCGACGCCAGCGGCAATTCCGATCAGGTCCTGCAGGCGCCGATGTCCAACGCGAATATCCACCACAACATCTTCTCGTTCACGGTCAGCCAGACGTTGTACAGTCCGGGAACCGCGCTCGACTTGATTTACGACGTCGACAATGTGCTCTTCAACAACAATGTGATGGATGGCGGCGGAACCTTCATGGCGTTCTACGGAAATCCCATCACGGTCACCAGCGGATCGTTCCTCGGGAGCCTGCGAAACAACGTGTTCTACAACTTCGCAAGCCAGGTCGATGCGCCTGTGCTTTCCGGCGCGCTGGGAGAGTCCACGAATCCTCCGCTTCAACGGTTGCGCTACGCCGACTACAACGACTTCTTCAATCCGGATGCGGCCAACCAAACCAACTACGGCTTGGGAGTCATCGGCAAAACGCCTGGAACCGCGGGTTACGGCATGCACGATCTGGGCGGCTTCAACGGCCACGCGGATCCGAAGTTTGCGCAGCCGACGGCGATTCCCTTCCCGTTCCTGCCTCAGGACATCTGGAGCCGCACCAAGAAGGTGTCGGACGTCCTGGCTACCTACCGCGCCATGTACACGCCTGGTACGGGGAGCCCATTGAAGGGCGCGGGAGATCCGCAGGACGGCGCCGGCGGCAACATCGGCGCCATCGGCAACGGTGAGGCGACCGATCAGTTCGGACGCTTCGGCGGAGGCTCGACGATTCCGGGTTCGCCGGTGATTTCGAGCTTCAGCGCGGCGGCCTCGACGATCCAGCCGGGACAGAGCACGGCGCTGAACTGGTCCGTCACCGGCGCGACTTCGTTGAGCATCGCACCCGGAGTGGGAACGGTCACGGGCAGTTCCGTGACGGTCACCCCGAGCGCCACGACCACGTATACTTTGACTGCGACGAACTCCGCGGGATCGGCGGCTGCCACCACCACGGTGACTGTGTCGTCTACGCCCGTGGTCTCCGTCACGATCTCGCCGCTTTCCGCGACCGTCGCAATTGGCGCGGCCAAGCAGTTCACCGCGACCGTTTCGGGAACCACGAACACGGCTGTGGTTTGGACCGCCACCGGAGGATCCATCAATTCATCGGGGTTGTACACGGCCGGCGCAACAGCAGGTTCTTTCACTGTGACCGCCACCAGCGTGCAGGATTCGACCAAGGGCGCTTCCGCGGCAATCACGATTTCCGCACCGCAACCGGTCAGCGTGACGGTTGCGCCAACTTCGACCACGGTATTCGTGAATGGAACGCAGCAGTTCACGGCCACGGTGTCGAATGCGACCAACACCGCCGTCACCTGGACGGCAACCGGCGGAACGATTTCGTCCGGCGGGCTTTACACCGCAGGGGCAACGTCAGGTTCGTTCGCGGTGACGGCGACAAGCGTGCAGGATACGTCAAAGTCCGCGAGCGCTTCTGTTGCTGTGGTGACAGCGACTTCGACCGGCCATCCGAGGATGATTCTCGACGCGCCAACCCTCGCTGCTTTGAGAACCCGCGCCCAGAACCGGACCGCCGAATGGACGGCGCTGAAAGCGGTCTGCGATTCATTCACCGGCGGCGGAACGGTCAACTTCCCCGGCGAGAATGGCTATCCGAATCCGCCAAGCGTCGGCGAGGGCTACCAGGGCAGCGGCTATGTGGAGGCGATTCTTCCGCTCAGCCTCTGTTACCAAACCACGCGGCTTTCCGATCCGGCAGCGGCAGCCCAATATGGATCGAAGGCGGTTGCGGTTCTGATGGCCATGTCCGATCCGAACCACACGATCGTCGATGGGCGTCCGGTGTGGGATCGGGACAGCGGCTACGGCATTCGCAACTTCGGTTTCGCCATGGGCATGGGCTACGACTGGGTGCACGATTTGCTCACTCCCGCGCAACAGGCGCAATTGCAGACTTCGCTCGACAACTGGATCAGGGGTTTCGAGAACGACAGCTTCGAATACGATCATCCGCAGGGTAACTACTTTGCCGGATACTACGTGTCGAAGTGCCTCGCCGCGCTTGCGGTGGAGGGTGATAGCACGCTCGCAACCACGTGGTGGAACGACTGGTATAACAACCAGCATCTGCAGCGCGTCGCTCCCTACTACGCGGCGAACCTCGGCGGGGGAGGCTGGACCGAAGGTTTCATGCAGTACGGCATTCTCGGTTCGAAGAATCAGGCAATCCCCGCTTTGGCGGTCAGGACTGCAAAGGGCATCGACCTGGTCCACTCGGGTCCGGTGCCCTACCCCTACCCGCTCGATCAGGCGCGCTATCTGATGGCGTTCACCTGGCCTACAAAGAGCATGATGGACGATCGGGGAGAGTTGTACGACACCGGCGATCCCACTATCTGGCCGGGAACAACGCGGCTCGAGATCTACCGTTTCTTTGCGGGATACCTCGCCATGTGGAACGATCCGCTCGCGCCCATGATGCACAAGTATGCCCGCGACACGAAGACGGCTCTCGATGCGCTGCAAGCCGGAGACAGCACGGAATGGAACGACTTCCTGTTCTGGGACAGCTCTGCCCCCGAGACTACGGATTACTCGAGCCTGCCGTTGTCGTATCTGGCGCCCGGCGTTGGCGGCGTGGCGGCCAGGTCCGACTGGACGACGAATGCGGCGTTCATGACGTTCATGTCGAGCCCGTACATCAACAATCCGGCGGCTGGCCACGAAGGGTTCGACAAAGGTTCGCTGGCGATCGAGAAGAACCGGAATCCTCTGGTGGTGAATCCTGCAGCCTGGTTGACTCATGAGCCGAATGGCGGCGCGGGTTGGACGGCGACGTTCGACGATCGCTACGGCAATTGGGACATCGATCACACGCTGGGCAACCGGAGGTTGTACAACACGTTCCAGGTGCGCCACCTCGACTCACAAGGCGGCATTCTGGACAATTATGGCCAGTGGGCGATCCAGCGGTCCGACGGTGCGCGGACTAAGATCGGCCGGTTCGAAGACGGCGGATCGTATGTGCTGACCGTTGGCCAGTTCCTCGAAGATGAGTACCGGCCGTTTCAGACCATCTGCGCCGGCCGATCGCCGATCACTTCGTGGTCGCGACAGATCGTGTACCTGAGGCCCACATCGCAGTATGTGGTGTACGACCGGACGGATATCTGCGACGCTTCGCTCGATCAGTACCTGGCGTTCCACTTCCCGGCGAATCCCGTGGAAACGGCTCCTCCGGCGACGGGAGTAAGAAGGTTTGATATCAATCCGGGAGTTTTCGCGGGAGCGATGACCACCATCCTTCCTGCCAGCGCCCAGATCAATATCACGGACCATTTGTCCACCGATAGCTCCACGTGGGGCAAGATGTGGAGGACCGAGGTCCGCGCGGCCACCGGCACAACCGGTACGGCCCGGCGTTGGATGACGGTGTTCGACTTGGCGGTGTCGTCCGGTCAGGTGGCGTCTGCGACTGGGGTGACGATCAATAGCGGGCCTGCGGTCGGGGCGCTGCTACGGTCGTCCACCGGCAATAGTGCAGTGATTGCGGGAACGGCTGATGTGGGAACTGCAATCAGCGGCACGCTGAGCTATGTGGTTCCGGCGGCGCAGACGCACCATGTGGTCACGGATCTCACGCCTTCATCGGGATACACGGTTTCCGTTGCAGTATCGGGCGGGAATCACACGGTCACCATCACGGCGGGGGGCAGCCGCAACGCTTCCGCCAACGGTGTGCTCGACTTCCAGGTCAGCGCTACTGGATCGGTGACGCCTTAGAGTCGAGTGTCAGGCTTGACGCCCGCCCAGCCATTCGGCGAAGCGGGCGTCGATCTGATCGCGTATGCGCCGGAATTCGGCGACTCGGACGGCTTCGTCACCGGTAGCCGCAGCGGGATCTTCGAAGCTCCAATGAATGCGCGTGACGTTGCCCGGGAAAACCGGGCAACTTTCATTTGCGTTGTCGCAGACCGTGATGACGTAGTCGAAGCGCTGGCCGCGGAACTCATCGACGGACTTGGAGCGGTGCGTGGTGGTGAGGTCCACTCCGAGCTCGCGCATGGCGGTGATGGCCTCAGGCCGCACGAGGCTGGGTTTGGTTCCGGCGCTTTCGACGGTGAAGCGGTCGCCGGCGCGCAAGCGGAGAAGTCCCTCGGCCATCTGGCTGCGGGCGGAATTGCCGGTGCAGAGGATCAGGACGCGTTGCTTATTGTTGCTATCCACAGGCGATTTTGACGAAGCTTTCTGGTTTGACGGCGCGGTTGCGGGTGCAGCATTCGGAATAGAGGAAGCCGAGCAGTTCCTCGAGAGTGGCTGTGTTGGCGCGATACCAGAGAAAAGTGCCCTTTCGTTCGACGGTGACGAGTTCCTCGTTCTTGAGCTTTTCGAGATGGTGCGAGAGGGTGGACGCGGGGATGGCGAGTTCGGTTTGGATCTCGTTCACCACCATGCCCTCCGGATGCGCCGACAGGAGTAGGCGAACGATGCGCAGGCGCGCGTCCGAACCGATCGCGGCGAACATGTCTGCGTAACGTGTCGTGTCAGCGATGACGCCCGGCATACTTTTATAATACCGGAAACAAGGAAGTCGGATAAGCTGGATGCATGTGGATTCCGACTATTGCGGCAACCATGTCGCTCGCGATCGAGGTGCATGGGCATCGTGGCGCGAGAATGCTGCTGCCCGAGAATACCTTGCCCGGTTACGAATACGCGATCCGGCAGGGCGCCGATTTCATCGAGCTCGACACCTGGGTAACGAAAGACAACGTGGTGGTGGTGATGCACGACCCGGCGATGAACGAGAAGCACTGTAAGGGTCCGGAGGGTGCGGAGAAAACGATTCGCAAGATGACTCTGGCGGAGTTCCGCAAATGGGATTGCGGCGTGGCGAACGCGGATTGGCCGAAGCAGAAGGCGGTGCCAGGGACGCCTCCGCCGACGCTCGAGGAGGTCTTCGCGCTGGCGCGCAAGTATCAGGATTTCCGGATCAACGTGGAAATCAAGAGCAATCCGCAGAAACCGGAATTGCAGCCCGCGGCGGATGTTTACGCGAAGATGGTGCTGGATGTCATTCGCAGGAGCAAGGTCGAGAAGCGGGTGCTGGTGCAGTCGTTCGATTTTCAGCCGTTGCGCGAGATGAAGAAGATCGCGCCGGAGTTGCCGTTGTCGGCGTTGTATCCCACGGGTGGATCCTCCGACAAGAACCGGGATTTCGTCGAGGTGGCTCGCGACGCGGGCGGAGTTCCGAATGTGAGCATGCACCTGTCGCTGGTGACCAAGGCGAAGGTGGAACAGGCGCACGCGGCGAAGATCCGGGTGCTGGCGTGGACCGCAAAATACGCCGGCGGAATGGGACGCGCTCCTCGACGCGGGCGTGGATGGCATTATCACCGATGATCCTGCAGCGCTCATCGCCCACCTGAAGAGTAAAGGCGTTCGGTGAAGTGGCGTCCGGATACCCCAAGTTCCGGCGAGGGGGTATCCCAAGGGGTATTTTAGGGACATAGTAGGAGTGTCCCTTTTGGTGTGTAAGTTGTTGAGGGGATTAAAGGAGTGTCAGCGGATCCACGTCGATCACCAGGCAGGTGGGGCTCCACTTTTGGCTTTGTGCGTGGACTCTCAGCCGGTTCAGTTGCTCGTTCAGCGTCTTGCGGTGGGCGGCCTTGATCAGCAGTTGGTAGCGGAACTCGTTGTGCAGCCGCTGCACCGGGGCCTCCGCCGGACCCAGGATCTTGATCCCTTCCGGGGCGGGTTCCAACAGGCTGCCGAGTTCAGCGCTCATCCGCAGCGCCTGCTCCTGCTTTTCGTGACGTATGAGAACGTTCGCCAGCGCCGCGAACGGTGGATATCGCATGGCGCGGCGGAACTGCAGTTCCTTCTCGTAGAACCCGTTATAGTCCTGCGCAGCCGCGTAGCGGATCGCGTAATGATCGGGGTTGATGGTTTGAATGAGCACGATGCCTGGCAACGATCCGCGGCCCGCGCGTCCGGCGGATTGCGTCAACAGTTGAAACGTCCGTTCGGCCGCGCGGAAATCCGGCAGTCCCAGGCCGATATCGGCGTTGACGATGCAGGCGAGCGTGACGTTCGGGATGTCGTGGCCCTTCGCAATCATCTGCGTGCCAACCAGGATGTCGTAGTTGCCCTCGCGAAAGTCCGACAGGATCGACTCGAATTTCTTTTTGCCGCCCGCCGTGTCGCGATCGAGCCTCGCAATGCGCGCCTCGGGGAACTCGCGATGCAGTTCGTCCTCCACCTTCTCCGAACCAACGCCGAGAAAATGCAGGTGTTCGCTCTGACACTTGGGGCAGGTAGCCGGAACCTTTTCCGCGTAGCTGCAGTAGTGACATAGCATGCGGCGGTCGCGTCTGTGAAAGGTGAGCGTCACCGAGCAGTTAATGCATTGGAGGCGTTCGCCACAAGCGCGGCAAGCGACGAAGCTCGAGAAACCGCGCCGGTTGAGGATGAGCATGGTCTGCTCTTTGTTTTCGATGCGGCCATGCAGCCCTTCGAGCATGCGGCGCGAAAAAGTCGACTGCTTGCGCGTTTCGAGGAACTCGAGGCGCATGTCGATCAGTTCCACGGCCGGCATAGGCCGCTGTTCAATACGCTCGGGGAGATCGATGAGCGTGTACTTGTTCTTTTCCGCGTTGTAGCGGGTTTCCATCGAAGGCGTCGCGGAACCCAGCACCACCACGGAACCGGTCTGATGTGCGCGCATCACGGCGACGTCCCTGCCGTTGTAGCGCGGCGTTTCCGCCTGCTTGTAGCTGTGGTCGTGCTCTTCGTCGACGATGATCAGTCCAAGATTCTGCACCGGAGCGAAGATGCCGGACCTGGTGCCGACCACGACGCCTGCCTTGCCCGCGCGGATGCGCCGCCATTGTTCGGCGCGTTCCGAATCGTTGAAGGCGGAATGCAGAATCGCCACGCGATCGCCAAAGCGGGAAAAGAACTGGCCGGCCATCGCAGGCGTCAATGCGATTTCGGGCACCAGCAGCATTGCATTGCGGCCGAGCGCGAGAGCGGCGTCGATGGCGCGCAGATACACTTCCGTCTTGCCGGAACCGGTCACGCCCTGCAACAAAAACGTCTGAAATTGTTTGGTTTCGAGAGCGTTCGAAATCGCGTCGAAGGCTTTCTGTTGGTGCTCGTTCAGTAGGCGCGGAACCACCGCGGCGGGCGTGTCGCGCATCAGCGGCTCGGTTCGCAGCGAGACGTGCCCCTTACGGGCCAGGGCGCGCGCGGAAACACTGGCGCTTTTAACCAGCGTCTCGACCTCGGCGAGGTTGTGCGAACCCGGATGCAGTTCGAGGTACGACAGCAGTTCGCGTTCCGGCTTGGGGAACTTGCCTCCTTCAGGAAAGCGAATCAGCTCGACACGAAGACGGTCGGACGAAGCGCGCAGAGGATCGCGATCGGCCTCGACGTCTTCCATCTCGACAAAACCTTTCTTCTCGAGCGCGGTCAGGAGACGCTTGGCGTTCTCAAACTTGGTCTTGAGATAGTTTTCAGTCATCGGGCGCGATTCGAGCATCCGCAGCAGTTGCAGCGAAGGTTCGGTTTCCGCATCGCCGAGAATCAACTGGCGCGCGACGTCGCGGCCGGTATCGGTCAGTGAATAGACCTTGCCTTTGCGAGTCTCCCCACTCAGCGGCATCATGCCGCGATAGACCTCGCCGAGGGGCGCGCAATAATACGAAGCGATCCAGGCGCCGAGGCGCATAAGCCCTTCGTCGAGCACCGGTTGCTCGTCCACCAGGCGCAAGACCTCGCGCAAGGCATAGGCGGGCCTGCGATCGTGGACCTCCAGGATCACGCCCGTGAGCTTGCGCCCGGTGAATGGCACGGTCAATCTGCAACCTCGCTGCGCCCGGTGGCGCAACGTTTCAGGCAACCGGTACGTGAACGCCTGATCCATGGGAACAGGCAGACTCACGTCACAGAATTCGTTCATTTGACTCCGACGCGCAGAATGGTGAGCGAGTGCTTGGGGAATGTGTAGTTGATTGTATTCCCCGCAACTGCCGTGGTTTTCAACACCGGGCGAACCTTCTTGTCGGCGCCGAATGTATGCGTGGCCTTGAGATCGGGATGGTTCATTTCCCACACATCCGCAGTTCCCGCCAGCGTT
>JACXTT010001699.1_pt1 | contig 36168 bp, 25 predicted proteins | sample 9270951 | NCBI WGS metagenome assembly JACXTT01 (sample SAMN15532306, study PRJNA645909) | rock metagenome | isolation source: weathered quartz diorite | place: Puerto Rico | collected 2017-06-21 | reverse complement strand
GTGATTTGCATACACCCCTCCGTGAGAAAAAATTGACGGGCCTCGCATCGGGCCTCATCTCTCTCTTCTCGCTCCGTTTCACTTCTGAGGGAAGAACGCCGCTTAAACACCGCTTACGGGCATTGCGCTGTAACGCAGTCTCCCCTGCTAGTTGATAATATTCTATTGCCTTCTCATATAGCCGCCCCTGTGTGAAGTGCACGGCTAACTCCGCCGCTACCTCTCTGGCCTGGGCTCCATATCCTCCCTCCAGTCGCTCTCCGATCGCCTGATGCAACCGCCGCCGCCGCCCCCCCGCCACCCGCCGACTCAATACCTCTTGATGCAACGCATGCCGAAACTCATACTCCGTGTCCACCGTCCCATCCGGCCACAGCACCTCCTCCCCCGCCTGCACGAACTGCCCCCGCCGCGCTAACTGCTCACACACTCGCTCTACCTCTCCCCCCTCTCGCTGTAGACCCACCGTTACTAATGTCGGCGTCCATCGCGCCCCTACCACACTCCCTACCTCTAGCACTGCTTGTTCCTCCCTCCCCAAGCCCTCCACTTGAATCTCAATCAACCCCTGTACTCGCTCCGGAATCGTGGCTGCCATCGCCTGCCACTGGGTGAGCCAATCTTTCTCCGGGGCGACTTCGTGCTGGCGCTGCAGATGCTCGACCAGATTGACCAAGAACAAGGGATTACCGCCACTGCGGGCGTGCAGCACCCGCGTCAGCGTGGCGCTTGCGTCCCCCAACTGTTGCCCCACATAGGCTTGCACGGCGGCGGGGGCCAGGTACTCCAGCAGCACTTCCTGACACAAGCCATGGGCCTGCAGCTCAGCTTTGAGCTGGCGCAGGGGATGGGCCGCCACAATGACATCGACTGGGCGATACGTGCCCAGCACCACCACCCGCGCTCGTTCAGTGCGGCGCGCCAGCACGGACAGGAACGCCAGGGTGGCGCTGTCACTCCAATGCAGGTCCTCCAGCACCAAGATCACGGGCTGGGTCATCGAGAGCCTCTCCAGGGCTTCCGCCAATTCGCGCAACTGTCGGTCCTGGCTTCCTCCTCCCTCTTGCGTCTGCAGCGACCGCTCCTCAGGCACCACCAAGCCTGGCAAGAGCCCCAGCCAACTTGGCGCCTGCGTCAAGAGCGCCCGCGTCAGCTGCTCCCCGTTGGGCCCCCTGCCAATCTGGCTCAATACGCTCAACAATGGCCGATAGGCTTCGCCCACCCCATACTGCTCCACACACTGCCCGTAGCCCACATACGACCGTTCCCCTGCAGGCAAGGTCTGCATAAAGGCGGAGAGGAGGGCGGTCTTGCCAATGCCGGCTTCCCCCGTCACAAACACCACCTGACGCCGCCCCCCCAGCGCCCGCCCATACCACCCGCGTAACTGCTCGACCTCCTCTTCCCGCCCCACGAGCAGCGTCGGCGTCAGCGCTAGCGGGACACTGACCTCTTCCTGCACTTGTTGCACACCGGCCATGAAGCGATAGCCTCGCCCATACAATGTCTCAATATAACGTGGTTGTCTGCCTTGCTCGCCCAACGCCTGGCGCAGTTCCTTGATGCAGGAGGTCAGCGCCGCATCACTCACTATCGTCTCCGGCCACACCACATCAAACAGTTCCTGCTTGGAGACCAGCCGCCCTGCCTGGCGCGCTAAATGCCAGAGCACCGCTGAGGTCTTGGGGGTAAGCGGAATCTCTTCGTGTCCCCGCCAGAGATTGCCCCGCGCGGGATCCAACACAAACTCGGCAAACCGCAGTGGTGTTTCCTCTTTGGCCACGGTCTTCTCCCTTCAGATCCGCACAAGGCATCCCTAAACTCATCGGGCATGTCATCCGCCGAAAGAGCCAATCACAGATTTCTGGTGTAGCCTGTGGCCGGGAGACCGGCCACAGCCAAAGGCAAATCACTGTAAGGCTCGATCGGAGACCCGCTCCGATATCACAACCTGTTCACGCCAGCTTCGCCAATAAGGCCTGCGCGTCTTGTAAATCTTGTGTCCCGAACCCTTCGGTGAACCAGTGGTAAATGTTGGCCAGCAGGGGGTGCGCCTCGTGCGTCTTGCCTTGTCGTTGCCAGAGGCGAGCCAGACTCATGGCTGCACGCAGTTCCAGTGACTTAGCTTGCTGTTGCTGGGCTATGTCGATCGCTTTGAGAAAGCAGGCTTCCGCCTCAGCTTGGGTGTTAGGTGTTAGGTGCTGGGTGTTAGGGATTTTTGCCTTTTGCCTTTTATCTTTTGCCTTTTGCTTTTCTTGTCGCAGCGTCAGCTCGCCTTTGAGCCGATAGATTTCCGCTTCGTAGAAGCGTTCCCCGCTCGTGGCCACGTGGGTCAGGGCCTCGTCCACCAACAGTAAGGCAGGAGAGATGCCGCCAGTATTCCCTGTGGCCTCGGCCAGCAACGTCAAAAAGTGCGCCCGATGAATAGGCGCATCCAACTTCTTCATGGAGGCCAAGCCAGAGCGCATCTGCTCTATGCCATCATCCACTTTGCCTTGACAAACCTGCCCCCAACCCACCAAAAACGTCCCACTTGCGACCCAGAACGGCAATCCGTATTTCGTAGCCACTATTACCCCTGCCTCGGCTTGTGTTGCGACCGCCAGCTCCTCGCGCAAGAGCTGATAGCCGACTGCGGCCAGGGTATGCGCCACCGCGAGCGTATAGGGATGGGCTAACTCCAGGGCCAGACGAAGCACGTGTTCCAGCTGGCGCTGCGCTTGGTTCGGATAACCTCGGAGCCAAAACAATACCGCCCCATAGGTTAGACAGCCGATGGCAGGATTGAACCCATACTGTAAGGTATACATGGAATGTTGCTCGGGAGCATAAAGCGCCATCCCTTGCTTCGTATGCGTCTGCGCCTCGGCGAGCGCCCCCTGGTAGAAGCCGCTTGTGCCCAGCGCATAGTGGGCTCCAAGCAACCAGGTGGGATTCTGCTGTTCGGTGGCTAGGACCAAACACGCCTCCCCATACTCATGAGCCTTCGCATAATCTCCGCGCGTGTTGTACAAGCGAAAAAGGCCCAGGAGTACAGAGAACAATCGTTTGCTGTCCCCTACCTGCTCACACAGCGCTTTCGCCTGGAGATAGGCCTGCTCCACCTCTACTGCGCTGTGTCCCTTAATCGTCATCAACGCTGGCGCCAGCATCGTCTGAAGCGTGAGCTGTTGTGCAAACCGCGCCGCGCTCGGCGGCAACCGCTCCACTAACTCCAACCCCTTGCTGATCTGCAGCACCGCTTCCTGATGGGCGCTGCGCCGCAACGCATTCTCCCCCGCCTGCTGATAATACTGCACCGCCTTTTCATACACATGCCCTTGCGCAAAGTGCATCGCTAACTCCGCCGCCATCTCTCGAGCCTGTACTCCATAGGCTGTCTCCAGCCGCTCCCCAATCGCTTGATGCAACCGCCGCCGCCGCCCCCCCGCCACCCGCTGGCTCAACACCTCTTGATACAACGCATGCCGAAACTCATACTCCGTATCCACCGTCCCATCCGGCCATCTCGCTTCCTCGCTCGCCTGGACAAACTGGCCTCGCCGCGCCAGCTGCTCACACACCCGCTCTACCTCCTCCGCCTCCCGCTGCAGCCCTACCGCCACCAAGCTTGGCGTCCACCGCGCCCCCGCCACACTCCCCACCTCCAGTACCGCCTGCTCCTCACTCCCCAATCCCTCCATTTGAATCTCGATCAACCCCTGCACCCGCTTCGGGATCGTCGCCCCCATCGCCTGCCACTGGGTGAGCAAATCCCCGACGGGGGCGGCCTCGTGCTGACGCTGCAGATGCTCCACGAGATTGACCAAAAACAAGGGATTGCCGCCACTGCGCACGTGGAGCTCGTGCGTCAGCGTCGCGCCTGCGCCCCCCAACTGCTGCTCGACATAGTTCTGCACCTCGGCGGGGGTCAGATACTCTACCGGCATTCCCTGACACAACCCATGCGCCTGCAACTCGGCTTTGAGCTGGCGCAGCGGATGGGCCGCCACAACCAACTCCACGGGGCGATACGTACCCAGCACCACCACTCGCGCTCGTTCAGAGCGGCGCGCCAGCACGGACAGGAACGCCAGGGTGGCGCTATCACTCCAGTGCAGATCCTCTAACACCAGGATCACGGGCCGGGTCGCGGAGAGCCCCTCTAGGGCTTCGGCCAATTCATGCAACTGGCGGTCCTGGCTTCTCCCTGCCCTCTGCGTCTGTAACGCCGCTCGCTCCTCGGGCGCCACTAATCCCGGCAAGAGCCCCAGCCAACTTGGCGCCCGCGTCAAGAGCGCCCGTGTCAGCTGCTCCCCGCTGGGCCCCCGGCCAATCTGACTCAATGCCCCTAACACCGGCCGATAGGCTTCACCGACCCCGTACTGCTCCACACACTGCCCATAGCCTACATACGGACTACCCGCAGTCGCTACAGCCTGCACGAATGCCGAGACGACCGTGGTCTTGCCAATCCCCGCTTCCCCAGTCACAAACACCATCTGGCGCTGCCCCCGCAACACCTGCCCATAGCAGGCGTGTAGCTGCTCCAGCTCCCTTGTCCGCCCCACTAGGATCGGCGTTGGAGCCGGCGGGCTCCACCCTGGGGCTTCACGAAGGGGTTCGGGCGGAGGCGGGATAGTCAGGCGCGGCCCCGTAACGGCAGGCGCCTGCGAGCGCATCTCACCGATGAACCGATAGCCGCGCTTATAGAAGGTCGCAATGTAGCGGGGCTGATCAGCTGTCTCCCCCAACGCCTGACGCAGTTCCTTAATGCATGACTTCAATGCTGCGTCACTCACCACCGTCTCCGGCCACACGGCATCGAACAGTTCCTGCTTGGACACCAACCGCCCGGGGCGCGCAGCCAGATATGCGAGCACGGCTGTGCTCTTGGGTGTGAGCCGAATCTCCTCTGTTCCTCGCCACAGCCGCCCTTGCCCAGGCTCCAAGCGAAACTCCGCAAACCATAGTTGTTGCTCGTGTGCGCTCATCTCCGGCTCTTTCTGCCTCTTGCCATGAGGGTTTTCTCCGGTGGCCTCTTCCTACCAAAATCTCACCAATTTCCCACCAATTTCCCAAGATCTGCTGTCCGCTGCCTCTTATACTGCACTCACTAGGCAACAACAAGCCGGAGGGTGAAGCCACAAAGAAGAGGTTTTCTATGACGAATCGCTGACGGAAGGCGCGTATCACAAACAGCAGATCAGTTCCCACTAACACGAACCTCTAGGGGTTCGCTTAACCGAGAGTAAGGAGAGTCACTATGTGTAGGAAACACAGCTCCAGCCTGAAGGATTTCAAGAAGAAACCATGCACCTGGTCAACCACAGTTCAACGCCTAATGAGTAGCCTTACCCCGAGTGGGTGGGGTCAGTGTTTTGCCATCCGTGCAGGGCAAGATTTGCAATGCCTCAACGAACCACAGGAGAAACCAGATATGTATGCCCGTTATGTAGCGATCCTGTTAGGCATTATAGCGTTCTTGCTAGCGGCGGTGGACATGGCCCCGGCCGCTGATCCTGATCTGGCCAATGTATCGGACATGCTCAATGGACAATGGAAGATCAACCCCGTTGCGGATCTGGTCGCGGCGAATCCGAACTATTCCAGCCCCACCTTTGACGCCCGTTATATGGTCTTTTGGACTGATAACAACACGATCAGCAGCCAGAAGTCTACACAAACCCCAATCACAGCGAACTGTAACGCTGCTCCCTCGCCGCAGTACACCATGCTCGGACGGCCATTTAACACACCCAATGACGTAGTTATTACGGTTAGCGCAATCGTGGGCTGCGGCAACGGCAGCCTCCAAGCTGTAGGGGTCATCGCCCAGGACTTGGTGAGCGGCGCCAAGACCGAACTGATGTTGGAGACGAGCACGGTGGGGTACTTGCGCGCGGTTGTGGCCGACCTCAACAAAGACGGTTATGATGATCTGATTGTCATAAATCAGGCCAAGATCTTTCTTGTCACCGCGACGGATGTCAATGATCAGACCAAAGGCCTGACCGTGGCGGGGACGCCTCTGACCATCACCTCGACAACGCAACAACCCCTCAGCGCCCCCGTGGTGGGGGATTTCGATGGTAACGGTGTGCCCGAGGTAGCGTGGATAGGGGGCAACGCGGGAGGGGATGGCTTACCTGGGGGAGCCGTCACCGTGTATTTCGCCAGCGTCTGTCTGACGCCCAATGCCGCGTGCGCTACGAATGCCATCACGCTACGCACGTCAACCATCCCACTCACCACCACCAAGCAGAACACCAGCAGTGCACAGTACTGCCAACTCACGTCGGCGTTGGCCGCAGGCAAATTTTTTTCTGATACGGCTGGCGGAGACACGTTGCTGATCGCGGCGACGGTTACCACCAAGACAGGCGTCCCCAATGACCAATTTTATTTCCCGACGGAGTGTGGCGTCATCTTGTACAGCTACGGATTCGACTCGAACCTGACACCACAAAAGACGGATGCACTGTCGTATGCCGTGAAGACCATGCAGCATGCGAATGTCTTCGCCACCACGGCCCGCTTGAACTGGTTTGGTACGCAGGACCAAGTGGTAGTAGCAGTCTCCGGTCCATCCTTTAATTCTGTTAGTGCTCTGCGAGATGTGCTGGTCGTGCACTTCGACGAGCTGACTGGCTCCATGTCCTCTTCCTCGTCTCTCTACACGGAACCGTCCGGCAATTATGCCGATATCTGGGGGCTCGCCGTGGGGAAATTCACCAGCGATACCAGCACCACCGCCGCCTTCAATCCTGAGATTGCCATTCTCCGCGCCAATCCGGCGGGTTCAGGCTCGGTGGACACGTTCAACCCGCGCCTCTACATCTATACTGTGCCGAATCCGGCCACGGGCGATTACACGCCGTCGTGCTGCGCCGACACCTACGAGTTGAGCGGGTGGAAAGAGCTCACCTGGATACAAGGTCTGGGCTTCAACGTGCTCGCTGCGGGTGACCTGCAAGGCCATGCGATGCGCGTCGGACCGCCCTTCGTGGTGCGGATCACCGACCACTTGCAGCCCAAGGTCGTGCTCGGCGCGCCTCCCATGCACGTGGACTATGTGCAAAGCTCTGGGGCCAGCCAACCGACTGTGGTCAATTTCAGCGCCATTCCGGGCCAATTCAACTCCCTCTATAATACCTCGCAAACGAACACCACCACCTCCAGCACCACCAACACTACCAGTTATTCCTATTCGACCGGAGAAACGGTCGGCGTGACCGTCAAGACCGGCATCCCCGAGGTCGCCAGCATTTCCACAGACTTCCAAAACGCCTGGAAACAAACTTACGAGCAAAACGTCTCTACCGCTTACAATACCTACGCCTCTTCCGTGTTTAGTGTCTCTGGCACGACCGACTTTAGCGATATCGTCTGGTACACTCAAAGTGACTTCAATGTCTATTATTACCCGGTCATCGGGCAAACGGGGTGCCCCAATGGGCAACCCAACTGCGGCGCGGCAGACCAACAACCCCTCTACGTGACCCTCTCTGGTCCCTCCAATACCGTGGAATATCAACAAGAGGGGACGTCGCTCGAATGGTATCAGCCAATCCATGAGCCGGGCAACGTGTTATCCTATCCGTGGGATCAATGTCAGTTGCAGAACAACTTTACCCAGACGCTCACCTCGCTCGGCTCAGGGAACGTGCTGGCGACCGATGGCTCGACGGGAACGTTTGCGGCGACCTGGACGGGGTCACAAGGCATGGACCAAACCTCCGGCACGACGTCCACGCATTCCTACGACATGAGCATCAGTCTGACAGGAGGGACGCCGGCTCTCGAGGAAGCAGACGCGGGCGCGAATGTCACCGGTAAGTTCGACTATAATAACAGTACGTCGGTCAGCACTCTCAATACCAATACGACCACGCTAGAAGCCTCAACGGGCGTGACCGTCACCAAATCGGACGCGTTTCGCACGCCCGCCTTGTACGCCTATGAGTTTCAGCCCCTCCTCTTAGGCCAGGCCCCACCCGACGGCGCGGTGCAAACCTTAGACCCGAACGTGAACATTGCCACCTCGGGCTTCTTGCTGGCTGCATATGCGGCGGACCCTACCACCGGCAACAATTGGTGGCAGACCTCGCCATACACCAAGTACATCGATGTGGCCCTCAACCATCCCAGCCGCTGGGCGGAGGGCACGGACGACGTGTTCTCCTCGGATGCGCTGCCCCCAGAATGTCTGGGCACCAGCACGCAGGCGACCTTTTCGCAATGCTTTACCGACGCCGCGACCATCGACGCCACGACGGCGACCATTGACACCACCGCCGCCGATCTCTGGAACAATGAGTTTTACTGGATGAAGGGGCTGTTCGTGACGGTGAACGGGACGGGTGGACCGCAACGCACCCATGCCACTGAGGGAGATACGGTCTTTCTGCAAGCGCGCGTGTATAACTACAGTCTCAAAGCCATGCCGGCCGGCACGGAGGTCCACGCCCGCTTCTACCGCCAAGCAATAGACAATTCCAATACGCCGATCGGCGACAGCGTGCTGATCGAGGACGTAGTGCTTGCCGACACTGGCGGGAATCCTCTCACCATTCCGCCCTTCCAGGGGGGGACCCTAGGGACCACGTGTACCCAAGGACTTGTGTCTCCCAACTGGGTAATGGCGAGCACCTCGTTTGACACCAACGGACTGGGCGGTCAGAGCTTCATTTTCTGGGTGTTGGTGTGGACGCAGGATGCTAGCGGCGCTTTGGTGGCGGAACTGCCGGGGCATGGGTTTAGCCCCGGCGTCACGCCGCAGACGCTGACCGCTGTGACCAGTCTGAGCGACGCGCCGCTGGAGCTGGTGACGCTGACGTATGGGTCGCTGACTAACACCAGCCCCACGCGCACCACTTCTTTCTCCAACAATGTGGGCTTTTTCAAACAAGTCTTTTACGTGCAAGCGGCGGCAACTCCAGGGCCGCTGACAGGGGCGCCTGAGTTGAGCCCGTTGCTGAAGAAACCGACGTGGGAGCTCAAGCGTCTGCGTGTAACGCCGGCCCGAGTGAGACCCAACCAGAAAGTGGTGGTGAGCGCCGACTTGGTGTCTAGGCACGCGGCGTCCGAAGACGTGTTGGTGCAGTTTGTAGACCGGGAGAGCAGGCGGATTTTTGACACGGACATGGTGACGCATATCGACGCCAAAGACACGCATCAGATATCCGTGCCGTATCGCACGGCCAGTTGTGGGACGCATGACATCCAGATCATTGTGGAGCCTGGCGCTAAGAAGAAACAATCACGAACAGTGTCCTTCGAGGTGCAGTGCACAGCCGCGAAGAAACACGTGAAGAACAAGCAGTAAGACAAGGCCAAGAACATCCACGAGCCTCGCCGCCAACGGCGCGGGGTCCGTGGCGGGAAGCATACCAAGCGAGCGGTGCTATCCTTGACGGCGAGGGCAGCATGCACGCTTCGTGCTCATAAAAATCAGGGAGGTATTATGTTTCGTAAGCAATCAACAAATGATTATGGTAATCTGCTCCAGGCAGCGCCGAAGTCCAAGGGCTCAACAGTTGTGGTTTTCCTGCTCTGCCTCAGCCTTGTGTGGGGCACTCCGGCGCTGGCCAAGAAGCCCCCACCGCCGCCTCCCACCGTTCCCTTCGTCTTCGTGCCAGGTTACGCGGCGTCGAGCCCGAAGAAGGGTGAGGACCTGTCGTACACATTCCATCGCGGCGTCTCGCCCCAGAGCCTCAATTTGTCTGTGTCGTACCGGCCGTTTGTCCGCAGTCTCACCAAGGCTGGCTACGCGCCGGGCAAAACCTTCTTCGGCGCGGTGTATGACTGGCGTATGCCTGTCGCTCCCGATGACGGCGTATTCGATGGCAACCTCAATCTCGTCACCGCGGCTTCGATGACCAGCGGGACGTTTCCTTACGCGATCAACTACCTCGGTTACTGGCTCGATCAGGTGGTGCAGGCCAATCCTGACGTGGAGTACGTCGACGTTGCATCGCACAGCACCGGCAACGTCCTGGTGCGAGCGTACATCCAGAGCCCCGCCTATGGGGCCGCCTACATCGATAGCACCGGCGCGCTGCGCCATCTGCCCAAGATTCGCTACTATATCGCCGGCGCCGGCATCAACCAGGGTACGATCCACTCATGGCGACCGTGGAACGAAGACTTCCAGGACGTGCTCACTGGTTTCATCCCGACGACCAAAATCGAGACCCGCTTTGCTGCGCTCGCCTTCGCGGCCGTTAGCGCAGGGGACAAAGTGACCGGGCCCGATTACGACATCATCCTGCCCATGATTCTCAAGCCCGATAAGACCGGACGTCTGGCTCCTGATCCCTTAACATTCTTCCGTCTCTACAATCCGATGCGTCAGCGGGTGATGCCCACGAACGACTTCCTGACCCTGCCTGGCGGCAGCGTGCCGACTAACGTCAACACCGACCCGTCGTTGCGCTCCACGGTGATGCTCGACCTCAATACAGGCTCGGCGCCAGGCAACAACCCGTGGGCCGCCAAAGTGGGCATGCCCAACGACGAAGGCGGCGTGATCGCCACTTTCGCCACCGGTGCGCGCCAGAAAAAGACCCTGGCCGACTTCAAGATCCCCGGTCGGGTCAACAAGAATCCTTTTGTCTGCACGGCGGTTGCTATCCAGCAACTGCCTGCGAGCACTCCACCGATGTGTGAGGACAGCGGCAATGATCCGAACTGCTACCTGCCGCTGGTGGCGCTGTTCGAGCCGCGCCCGAGCACTATTCCCGTGTCGGACGCCCTGTTCCTCCCGCGCGTCGGCGATGTGGAAGTAGTGCAACAGTTGGGTGGAGACGGCAATGGGTTCACGTCATCCTACGAATGGACCTACAAGAACGATCCGAACGTCACGCTCGTCACGTGGGGCAACGGGCCAGCGCCTGCCAGCGTGCCGATGCCGCCAGAGGGTTGCACGGCGGCGGCGTCCGTGCCTGAGTGGACCCACGAGACCGGGTACCCGGTCTACCACGATGTTTTTTATTACAACCCCGATGTCCGAAAATTCATCATCAGAACGCTGACTGGTGCTACGCCCGGTCGGGAGAAAGCGATTACCGCGGCGGAGCTGCGAGACCTGCGGCGGCTTCTAAGGGGCGAAGAGTAAGTGAGCCGCTTTGTAGCCGGACGGTGCCCTTCGCGCCGTCCGCGGGACGATGGAAAGACGCCTCACAAGTAAGGAGTGAGCTATGGCAGAAGAGTCGATAGCCCAATTGTCCGTGCATCGCACGTTTGTGGTGCAATTGTACATACCGAGTCACCCAGGCGAGGAGCTGTGGCGCGGGCGTGTCGAGCATGTCGCCAGTGGTCAAAGCATGCGCTTTGCGTCATTGACGGAGTTGACGGCGTTTGTGGAGCAGTTGCTATACGCACCTCCTGATCCGAATTAGAGCAAATTGCGGATGAGTTTACCCTCGACTGTTTGTCAAACGCCCCTCACCCTATCCCTCTCCCCCGCGAGGGAGAGGGCAGCACGCGCAGAGCGGCTGCAGGTGAGGGGAATCTGATGAGAGAAATCCAAACCGGTTGTCGATCCGTTGAAGTCTGATTTCGTCTGAACTGCGTTAGCAAAGAGAGGAAGGGCTGCTTGTTGAGCACTGAAGTAGACGATTGTGGGGCGGCCTGATAGAGAGTGCTTTTGTAAATGATTAGGGAGGAGAGAGTATGGTGCGCTGCGTCGCCTTGTGGATCGTGCTCATGGCGCCGAACATCGCTTGGGGTCAGGAAACGGAAGCAGTTCCCGGTGACATCCTGACACTAGAGCAAGCAGTGGATATCGCCTTGACGAACAACTTCTCGGTCAAAAACGCGGCGCTCGAAGTGCAAAAGGCTGGAGATGACGCCACTGCGGCGCGCACCAAACGACTACCGACGCTCGATTTCACTGTACAAGAGCGTCGGCACCTTACGTCGGAGAGTTATGAATTTAACGCTGGAACGTTTGGGACTCTCCCTTTGATCGGCCCTATTCCAGCCAAAAAGACCACCATCAGAACTGCCCCACAATTTACCACTGTTGTCACAACCAGTGCGACTTTGCCCTTGTCGCAACAGTACCGCATTGGACTCGGGATTCATCAAAGCGAGGTCAACCAAGCGCTTGCGACCGAACAGCTGCGCGGCCAACGGCAACAAATAGCGGATCAAGTGAAGCAGACCTACTACAAGATTTTACAAACGCAAAGTATGCTCGCCGCTACGGAAGAAAATATTGTCTCTCTCCGCGAGCTGGACGCGCTCGTGGTTCGGTACGTACAGGAACAGACGGCGTTGCAGTCTGAGAGCTTGCAGGTCAAAGCGCGGCTCGCCAAGGCGGAATACGATGCGTTTTCTCAACGCAATACCATGCTGTCACAAAAAGAATACTTGAATAGCCTCATGGGAAGAGAGATCCAGACGGCCGTTCATGTCAGCCTAGCGCCGAGTCCTCCCTCGTCGGGAGTGGACCTCGCGTCCGCGCAAGCCAATGCGCTGGCGCAACGTCCTGAAATCCGCGCCGCGCGACTCAAAGTGCAGCAGAGCGAGTATGATTTTCGCATCAAGCAAGCGGAATATATTCCTGACGTCAGCCTGACCGCTCAGTATTTTTCTCCTTTCAACATCAAATTGTTACCGGAGAACGTCGCTTCCGTCGGCATTTACGCCCGGTGGGAGTTTTTTGACTGGGGACGGAAAAGGGCAGAGTTAGCCGCGAAAGGTGAAGCTATCAGCGAAGCGAAGAACGAGGTGCGCAATACCGAAGACCAGATCGTTATGGACGTCAACAACCAGGTCCGTTCGCTGCAAACGGCCGACGTGCTCATAGGCGTCGCCGGACAAGAGCAGGCGGCTGCGCGCGAAAAATTACGGGAAACTATGGATCAATATAAACAACAGGCCACATTGTTGCAAAACGTGCTGCAGGCCCAGGCGTCACTAGCAGAGGCGAACAGCAACTACCAGCAAGCGCAGCTCGCGCGCTGGACCGCTGCTGCTAACCTTACAAAAGCCCTCGGGGAGGAATGAATGAAGAGCCCCAGTTGGTCGCTTATTCTCTTTTTCACCTGTGTCTCCTTTCTCAGCGGCGGGTGTAGCCGGGAGGAACTCTACGAGAAACCATTGACCCCGGTGCGGGTGCATCCCGTCATGACGCAACGTGCGGATGGGAGTGTCCGCTATTCCGCCAGCATCACGCCCTACGCGCAAGTTGAGTTGACGTTTAAGGTCAATGGCTACATTCAAGAGATTCTGCAGCTGCCAGGGGCGGACGGCCACCAGCGTGATGTACAGGCCGGCGATATAGTGAAAAAGGGGACTGTCATCGCGCGCGTTCGTGAGGCTGAATATGTTGAGAAAGTAAAAGAAGCTGAGGCGCAACTGGCCAAGGCTCAAGCCTCTCTGAAGAAGAGCGCCGCTGACTTTGAACGATCTTCTACTTTGTTCGCCACCAAGAGCGTCACCGCGCCTGATTATGATCGAGTCCGATCGCAATTTGAAGAGGCGCAGGCGACAGTGGACGGGGCGCGCGCGCAACTGGAGACGGCGAAGCTTAATCTGCAGTATTGCGCCTTGACGACGCCGATGAACGGCGTCGTGCTACAGCGGAATATCGAAGTCGGCTCGTTCGTCGGTCCGGGAACCGCGGGCTTCGTGTTCGCGGATGTCAGCAGAGTCAAAGCGGTCTTTGGCGTTCCCGAGGGGATGCTTACAACGCTGGAGTTAGGAGCGCCCCTGGCGATAACCGTCGCCTCAATACGAGGCCGTGAGTTTCCTGGTCAGATCACTTTGATTTCACCGGCGGCGGATCAGAAAAGCCGGGTGTTTAACGTAGGGATTACAGCGCCAAACCCGCAAGGCGAGTTGAAAGTCGGCATGATCGCTTCGCTCAAAGTGGCTGAGGGAGAGCGACCAGAAGCGGTGACGGTCGTGCCGCTCAGTGCGGTCGTGCGCGCCGCGGATGATCCCGCCGGCTATGCGGTCTTTGTTGTCGAAGAGTCCAATGGCAAAACCGTCTCTCGTATCCGCACGGTCCAGTTGGGTCTTGTTTACGGCGACAAAATCGCGGCGACTAACGGCCTGCAAACGGGAGAAAAGGTCATCGTCACTGGCGCGACACTTGTAAAAGATGGCGAACCCGTACGGATTATTCCTTAAGTTCCTAGGACGAACACTATGGCGCACCGAAGTGATACCGAGTTCATCCAAACTACACACAACACTGCTCGTTTCTTCATCGAAAACCGACATATCTCCTGGGTGTTGCTGGTCGGCGTGCTTGTCTGGGGCGTCTACGGTTATGCTCACATAGCGAAACGAAAAGATCCGAACATTCCTGTACGCATCGCGGTCGCTACGTGCCCCTGGCCAGGAGTGAACGCTGAGAAAGTAGAACAATTAGTGACACGACCGATGGAGCAAAAGATTGCCGAAAACCGTGCGCTTCATGTTCCTGGACCTGGGAATGAATTTGGGATCAAATCCCTCACTCTGCCTGGCCTTGCTATCCTCCACATCCAGTTGTCGGAAACGGTGGCGAACACCGAGCAAGAGTTCAACGATATCAACTTGAAGCTGAATAGTCTGAATCAAAGTCTTCCTCAGGGAGCTGGACCAATCCAGTTCAACAGTGGCTTTGGGGAGACGGCGGCGCTGATGCTGACCGTAGCCAGTCCCAAAGAACGAGAGATCGAGACTTCCCTGCGGGCGCGGATGATCAAGGAAGCTATTGACGAGGTGCGATCCCAGGTCTCACCTGAGCGCACCGCCGAACGAGCTGCTCTCGTGGTTGCTTTCCCACGATCCATCAACACACAACCTCTGCAACGGCTGCGTGATTTGTTACTCCACCATCTAGCGGAGCGTGCTGTCGGCCAGGATCTCCGCCCTCTCCAAGGACCTGGGTTCGTGGGAATCGACGGCATAGTTCCCATCGATGACGCCGCCCTTGTCGCTCTTGTCTTCCAGTTTGCCCGCGAACGGTTGGGGGCGACGGGGTTTCATCCGGACGCCTGGCAGCCCGTGGTGATTCGCGACTCACAAGACACCGCCGCCCGGCTGGCTGTAGTGGTGGGCGACAAATACACCTATCGCGAACTCGACAACATGACCGACCTTATCCAGAGGACCCTCCAGACCCTTCCTTTAGTTTCTAAAGTAGAGCGTTCTGGCGTGCTCCCGGAACAGGTCTTTCTTACCTACTCGCAAGAACAGTTGGCGTCGTATGGTCTCCAGCCCACCAGCTTGAGGAACGTGCTCAGTGGGCGCAATATCACTGCGGGCGGCGGCCTGTTGCAGGTCGGGGACTCCAACCTGCTTATCGACCCTTCAGGTGAATTCACCAGTAGCCAAGAGATTGGCGACGTGGCTATTGCGGTTTCTTCCAGTGGGACGCCTGTCTATTTACGAGATCTTGTGGAGACTGTCCGTGGTTATCAAGATCCGCCGCGTTTTCTCAATTTCTACACACGGCAAGACGCCAGCGGGGCCTGGCGACGCAGCCGCGCGATCACGCTGGCGGTGCAAATGCGCGCCGGAGAACAGATTGGGCGTTTCGGTGAAGACATCGACGCAGCACTGGCGGGAGTGAGGGCAAACCTGCCTGAAGATCTCATTATGGCGCGCACTTCGGACCAGCCCCTGCAAGTGAGAGAGAATCTTGAGTTGTTCATGGACGCCTTGTACGAAGCCATTATTTTGGTGGTCGTGACCGCATGGCTGGGCTTTTGGGAATGGCGTTCCGCGCTGCTCATGGCGCTGTCGATCCCCCTGACTTTGGCGATGACCTTCGGGATGATTTTTATGTTGCGACTTGACCTCCAGCAAGTCTCAATCGCCACGCTGATTATTGCATTGGGGTTGTTGGTAGATGATCCGGTGGTCGCCGGCGACGCCATCAAGCGCGAACTTACCCACGGTCATCCTCCGCTTATCGCGGCTTGGCTTGGTCCAACCAAACTCGCGGAAGCGATCGAATTCGCGACTATTACAAACATCGGGGCCTACTTGCCGTTTCTTTTATTGACTGGAAACACTGGGGATTTCATCTATAGCCTACCGATAGTCATGGCGTGTACGCTGCTTGCGTCCCGCGTGGTGTCGATGACGTTCGTGCCATTCATTGGGTATTACTTATTACGGGCGCCGACGAAACCTGAGCTGCCGATTGAAGAGCGTCGGAGACGAGGTTTCACCGGTTTTTACTATCGACTTGGGGTCTCCGCGATCAATCATCGCTGGCTCTGGGCACTCGGTTCACTGATCTTTCTTGTAGGAGGGGGACTCATTGGGAAGCAGCTCTCAACCTCTTTTTTTCCGGAGGACGTGCAGTATTTATCACACGTCGAAATCTGGTTGCCCAACAACGCTCCTCTCTCAGCGACGAATGCCGCCGCGCTCCGAGCGGAGGAAGTCGTGCGCCAAGTTACGGAGGAATATGGCAGGCACCACACCGACAATGGCAAGCCGCTCCCCATCCTTCACTCGCTCACGACGTTTGTCGGCGGCGGCGGTCCACGGTTTTGGTTCTCAGTGTCTCCGGAACTCCAGCAATTAAATTTCGCTCAACTCATTATCGAAGTTATTAATAAGGAGGACACCCCATACTTAGTGAGTCCGCTGCAACATGCGCTCTCGGCGGCAATTCCTGGCGCGCGTATTCAGGTCCACCAACTCGAGACTAATCCGGTTGATCATCCGATTGAGGTGCATATCGCCGGACGCGCAGATGTCAGTCCACAACAGGCCGCCCAAGACATTCGCACGTTGCACACCCTTGCTGAGCAGATCAAGACGATTTTTCGTGCTCTCCCGCAGGCGGACAGCGTCTACGATGACTGGGGAGAAGATGGTTTTTTAGTCAAGCTCCAGATTGACCCCGATCGGGCGAACCTGGCTGGCGTCACGAACCTCGATGTGGCCCGCTCTTCCGCCACCGGCATTAATGGCGCGCAGGTGACCACGTTGCGCGAGGGAGACAAGCAAATTCCCGTGGTCGCACGTTTGCGAGCCGAAGAGCGCGCGCAACTGTCGGACATCCAGAACCTCTACGTCTATTCCTCGGAGAACACGAATAAGATTCCGTTGTTGGAAGTCTCTTCGCTCCAGTATCAGATGGCGACGCAACGTATCCGGCGACGTGAGCATTTTCGCACCATTTCCGTTGTTTGCTTTCCGACGCCTGGGGTGCTCGCTTCGACTGTGTTGAATGCGGCGCAACCGCAGCTCCACGAGTTGATGAACACTCTCCCTGCCGGTTACCATCTCATCTTTGCCGGCGAAAAAGCAAAACAGCAGAAAGGATTTCATGATCTTGCCATCGTCATGGCGATTTCCGTAGCGGCGATTTTCTTGACATTGGTGATCCAATTTCGTAACGCGGTCAAGCCGCTCCTGGTGTTCGCCGCTGTTCCCTACGGGATAGTCGGCGCTCTGGCCGCCCTCTATTTTATGGACACGCCCTTTGGGTTCATGGCCTTCCTGGGCATTGCCAGCCTAGTTGGAGTCATTGTGAGTCATGTGATCGTACTCTTTGACTTTATTGAACTGAATCGTGAGCACGGCGAACCTTTACAGGACTCGCTCCTCGACGCTGGAATCGTGCGGCTGCGCCCGATCATGATCACGGTAGGAGCGACCGTATTGGCGTTGATCCCTCTGGCGCTCCACGGCGGACCCCTGTGGGAGCCTCTCTGTTATGCGCAAATTGGCGGGCTTGCGTTGGCAACCTTCATCGAGTTGCTGCTCGTTAAGGTCTTCTACGCGATCGTGGTGCTCGACTTGAAGCTCATTAGCTGGGACACTGCAGGCGAGTAGGTTAGGATACGAATTCATAAAGGAGGTGCAACTATGGCGGAATGGAAAGCGCCGACACAGGCAGAGGTCGAGGGGTATTTCAAGCGTCTCAATAATTGGGGTCGTTGGGGAAACGATGATCAACGCGGCACGTTCAATCTGATTACTCCGGAGAAACAATCGACTGCTGTTGCTCTGGCCCGCCGCGGACGCGTGGTCTCGCTGTCGCGGGATCTAACGCCGCAGCCCACATTGGACTACCACATGCTGTGCCCCGTCCGACGCGGCAACTCTAAAGCCGCGGTTGATTATGTCGGCCTAGTGTATCACGGGGTCACAGTGACGCACATGGACGCCCTCTGTCATGTGGAATATCAGGGCCAATTGTACAACGGTCGCAGCTTCGACGACAATGTTCGTTTCGGTGGAGCCCAGTGGGGGGCGCTAGATGTCTGGTTCGATGGAGTCGTCACCCGTGGAGTGCTTCTCGATGTCGCAGCTGGGCGAACAGAAGGCTACGTCGACCTCGGGAAACCTGTGACTCCTCCTGAGTTGGATGCGGCTGCAACCCGCGCTGGAGTTAAAGTTGAGCCTGGCGATGTCGTCGTGATTCGCAGTGGTCGAGAGGCCTATGAGGCCGCGAAGACGAATTTGGCCGCCGCGATTTCTCCGCAGAATTTCACCGTTGCGGCGCGCCCTGGTCTGCATATCGCTTGCTTGGAGTGGCTCCGTGAGCATGATGTCTCTGCTGTCGCGTGGGATATGTTGGATGAATATCCGGTTGGCTATAACGGAATCGATTTTGGCGTCCATCTCGGGATTCCTTTTCTGGGACTGTGCTTGATCGATAATGTCTATCCCGAACGTCTGGCGGCTGCCTGCGCTGAGGAGAAGCGCTGTGAGTTTCTCTTCGTCGCCATGCCGTTACGTATCCCCGGCAGTACGGGATCTCCGTGTCAACCTGTTGCTATTTTTTAATCAACCACAGCGCAAGGAGTTATAATCCAAGACTGGATTTTCTCGTAGGGGCACGGCGATGCCCACCTGTCCCAACTTACGACCTTTTCCTCGGCTGTTCCCGGACAATTCCCTCGCCCCGCAGGGGAGAGGGCGAGGGTGAGAGGCGTCAAATGATTGTTTTCCTTCTCATTCCCCTCATCCTGACCTTCTCCCCGCCGGGGAGAAGGGACCTAGCGGTGCAGCTTCAGGACTGAGAAGCTCTGTTGTACCCTATGGGTAGAGGCTTACCCCTACGAGGCGTGAATCATCCCTCTCATCGCTGATCCCTATCTTGTGACGCCTTCCATAGATCTCATCTGTAAGTCCGGCAACTGCACTCTATAGGTCTGGGCGAGATGAATGAGAATGCCTTCTCCTGGAGGTAGCTTGTGGACCTCGTCCGCGCTTGCTCTGCGTCCTGCAGCTTTGCTGTACATTTCTGCCGTGTCTTTGTCGGCGCGGAGAAGAAGAACTGTGTCATAACGGCCAAAGATGAGTCGGCTGGAGTCACTAAGCAGTTCAACAACGACAACTCCGGCTTTGAGCAGAAAGGCAAGCGTGCGTTCCCAAGCCGGAGTTTCTGTGACGCCGTCGAGGAGCAACAGCGGCGGTTGGGCTGAGAGGCCCTGGCTCAGCTGACTGAGAACGGTCCGCTCGATTTCGTTGGGTACTTCTCCTGATGGAGGAAGCGCAATATAGCTCTGTACGCCTCGGAGCAACAGCCGGAACTGGATTTCTGTCTGTTTTTGGCGGCAACCATCGAGGCATAAGGCCACGCCCTTCTTCTGTATCTGACGCAGCGCTAACCCGACGAGGAGGTGGGATTTGTCCGCTCCTGAGCCACCCAAGACCGCGACGCGACCGACGAACTCAGGCAGAATGAGCGGCTGTTGTGGCAATGCTGAAGGGGGAAGGGAAGTCGGCATACCTTTTCGCTCTGAAATCGCGTACAACCATATCATGGATGCAAAATCTTTCTCTACTATGACGAACCGTACAAAGTTGGCTATTAGTCTTGTTATTGTCGCCATTCTTCTGGCGGTCGGCCTGTACTGGTATCGCCAGCACGATGAAGTCTCGGATGTATTGCTGCGGCAAGGGCCGGACGCCGCTCGTCAAGGCATCGGGCTCTCCCAAGAGGGGGTTAAACTGCTCCCGCCAGAAGAGCGGCAAGAACTCGGAGCTTTGTATCAAGCTGCGCTCCAAAATCTTTCGGATGCAGACAAACAGCGCTTCGCAGCCTTAGCGAATAAAGGGCAAGCGGCAAGCGATCAAGAAATCGCGGAGAGCAGCGACTTAATCCAACGCGCGCTACGCACGCTTCCGGCAGACAAGAGCGAACGCTTACTCGCTCTGGTAGGCAAAGCCGTCCAACTCCAACTCTCGCAATCAAAGTCGACGCCTCCGGCTGAAAAATAGGAAGAAGACTGAACAAGTTTACGACGGCGCTGGCGTAGGGTCTTTGTTGAGACGTTTCATGCGCAATGAAAAAGACGGCTCACTGTTAGTACACATTTCCGCCGGTGAATTCAGCATGGGCGGCGAAGACGGCTATCCGGTAGAACGTCCCATCCATGTTGTCCATGTAGACTCTTTTTATCTTGCTGCGCGTTCGGTCACGAACGAACAGTATAGCCGGTTTATACGCGAGACCGGCTATCGCGCGCCCTATGTAGATGACCCCCGTGTGCAACGGGAAAATTGGGACCCGGAAACCGGCGTGTATCCGCCGGGGCGTGAACAACATCCGGTCGTGCTCGTCAGCTGGCGCGATGCGCAAGCTTATTGCGAGTGGGCCGGGGGTAGGTTGCCTACAGAAGCCGAATGGGAGAAGGCGGCTCGGGGCGGGCTGGCGGGAAAACGCTATCCGTGGGGCGATGAAATCGATTCCAGCCTGGCAAACTACGACAACCAAGGCGGAGCGACGCCAGTAGGTTCTTATCCACCGAATGGTTACGGTTTATTCGACATGGCAGGGAACGTATGGGAATGGGTAGCTGATTGGTATGAGCCCCACTACTACGAACGATCACCGGCAGCGAATCCTCCGGGTCCGGGGACCGGAGCGACGAAAGTGTTGCGTGGCGGCGCTTGGCTGCTGTTTCCTGAGTTTTGTCGAGTGGCCTATCGGTTTCGTAATAGTCCGGATTTCCGTTTTAATCTGATCGGCTTCCGTTTGGCTCGGTCGCTCTAAGCATGCCTTCTTGATACAGCCGAGCAAGCATCTGACGGACGGCTTCCGGCTGACAGCGACGTCCTTCTGGGCGCTGAAGATATGCCTGCATAATATTGACAACAGCGTGGTGTTGATCGACGAGTCGGACCAGCACTGGGATACAAATGTTGTCAAGAAAGCGCACGCCGCGTGGATGGTGAGGGGAGATTACTGCCTCGCGGAGTTCGACAAATGGACCTTCGATGGCGGGCCGCAATTCGATTGTTACTCCTGGAGCTACATGTAGATGTGAAACAAGGACGTGGGCGCCAACCGCGGCATATTCGCCCAGAGTTTTTGACTGTGGCGTATCGAAAACGTGGAACGTGGAACGTGGAACGTGGAACCTTTCTTGTGAACGTCGTTGCCAGAAATGAGCGTGTGGCCACCGCTGCTCCTCGCCATAATACTGGGCCGATTGTTGATAATAGGCGTTGTAGGTTGACTGCTGACTCTCTTCATAAAACTTCACAGCATGTGAGTACATCGTCGGACGACGGAGGATCGTATTGATAACCGCCGCGCCAGTGATAGCCGAAGCCATCGCTTTATGAACCCCCTCTGAAGAGAGAGGATCGACGAACATCCCAGCGTCGCCCGCTAGAAGAAAGCGCCCTTCAACAAAGGTCTTGGCGGTGTGCCAGGTGGCGTCAATCGCGCGTAGTGGAGCAGCGAGTTGAGCGTGCTGCAAAAATTGATTGATGTACGGCGCCTGGGGAAGTTCGGCGTGATAGAACGCCTGCAGGCCCGACCGGCGGATGCGTTTGCCGAGTTCCCAATCGATGAGCAGCGTGACGTTACGCAACCCGTTATGGAGCGGCACTGACCAGACCAGACCGTTTTCGTACGTTTCCAGCAACGTGTTGGCAAAATCGACGCCTGCCGGTCCCGCAGCGCCGCGCCAGTAGCCGGTGACCGCGAGCGTTTGAAAAACTGCATCACGTTGTCGCAACGTATGCCCGGCAAAGACGCCGGCGCGTCCACTGGCGTCAATGAAAAACTCGGCGGCGATGGAGCCGGAAGAAGTCAACACGATCACCCCTGTATCGGTCAGTTGGATGTCCTTGACCGCACACTGCTCAAAGACTAGCACGCCGCCTTCGCGAGCATGAGTGAGCAACAAGGCGTCAAATTCTTCTCGCCATGCCTGGAACCCGCGGCGAGTGTGGTCCGGGCTATAGTACGAAGTGCGTGGGTGAGCGGCGCCCCAACACACCGTGTGACCAACCATCTGGAGAAAACCTGTCGCTTCAATGCGTGCGCGCACCCCGAGAAAATTGAGGACAGGAAGGATTTGCGGGGTGAGGGATTCACCAACTTGGTAGCGGGGGAAGCGGCGCTTTTCGCAGACGACTACACGAAATCCCAACTCGGAGAGCAGTCGGGCAATCGTCGCCCCGGCTGGGCCTCCGCCCGCGATGACAATATCAGTAGTTGACGGTAACTGCGTAGGAGTCTGAGTCATGTGACACCTTGTTGACGGCATCCTTTCCACTCGCGGGGCGAAAGTCAACCGTGAAGAGTAGGGTGCGTAACTTCTCAGCAAAAATATTCTCCACTCTCCCTGGATTCCGGCTTTCGCCGGAATGATGATCCTGCCTCGCTCGTCATTCCCCCGAAAATCCCCTCGCCCCTTGGGGGAGAGGGTTAGGGTGAGGGGTAAAGAGCCGGAATCCAGAATTTTGTGATGCACCGATGAATAGTGAGGACCTTGTCTCCACGAAGAAAATCGTGCACTACGGTGGCGGAGGCATTTTCATGGAGACACGCTGTGGTTGGGTGACGACAGATCCACTGTATATTACCTATCACGACGCCGAATGGGGCGTTCCTGAGTATGATGACCACAAACTGTTCGAGCTGCTGATTTTAGAAGGAGCCCAGGCCGGACTCAGTTGGTTGACGATTTTGAAAAAGCGAGAAAATTATCGTGTGGCTTTTGCCCAGTTCGACGCACCTACGATCGCCACATTTGATGACGCTGCTGTCGCCCGACTGCTCGCCAATCCAGGAATTGTCCGCAACCGTCTGAAGATCGCTGCGACGATCCAAAACGCCCGGGCCCTGCTGACTTTGCAACGGGAGACCGGCAGCTTTGCCGAGTTCCTCTGGCAGTTTGTTGGTGGGAAAGTAAAACAGAATGCCCGGAAGTCTCTACAGCAGATGCCTGCACGCACGACTGAGTCCGACGCCATGAGTAAAGCGTTAGCAAAGCACGGGTTCAAATTCGTTGGCTCCACGATTTGTTACGCCTTTATGCAAGCGGCAGGGATGGTCAATGATCATCTTGTTGAGTGTTGCCGTTACGACGATGTAGTAAAACTTGGGCAAAAGGGACGCCTGCCCGCGCCGCCGCGCTGATGGCTGCTTCTTCTCGCACTTCCTTTGTTCGTCTCCAACGCTTGACGCCTTTTCTTGTCCCGTTTGTTGCTCGCCTGGTTTTGATCTTTTTCCTGTCACTTTTTGGTACAACCCTGGGCTTATTGTGGCCGCTGTTTACCAAAGTGCTGATTGACAATGTATTGCTAGCAAAAAATCTCCAGCTGCTCGTCGTGTTGTGCGGAACTATGACTCTAGCAACAGCGCTTGGCTATGGCGTTGGCGCTTTGAACCGTTACTATTACACGCAAGTCACCGCTCGTGTTCTCTTTGCTCTCCGTCAACATCTTTTTGCTCATCTGCAAACGCTGTCATTACGGTTTCACGCGCGAGCGCAAGTAGGGGACCTGCTCTCGCGCCTTAATACTGACATCAGCGAAGTCCAATCTGTTTTGACTGACACCGTTTTTGCGCTCCTCTCCAATCTGCTTGTGCTGCTCATCAGCATCGGCTTCTTGCTCTGGCTTGATTGGCGGTTGTTTCTTCTCACTCTCGTCGTTGTTCCGTTACAGCTGTACGGCGTCATGAAAGTCCGCCCTCGAATGGTGGAGGAAACACGACGCGTGCGCGAGCTGAACGCGGCGATTGCCTCCTTTCTGGTGGAATCACTTTCTTCTGTCAAATTTATCAAGCTTTTTACCGTGGAACAGCTCCAACTCCGCCGACTCGGCGGGTTGGGGGAGCGATTTATTGAGGTGGTGACTCGCTTCGAGATGGTGGGCTATGTGGCCAGCTCTGTGTCTACCGCGACAACATTTTTGAGCGGAGTGCTGACCACGCTCTATGGCGGATATCTGGTGATTGATGGGCAACTGACGGTGGGCGCTCTGATTGCCTTCTCAGCGTATCAAACCCGCACCTTTAGTCCCCTGCAAGCACTGGTGGATCTCTATTTACGCTTTGAGCGCGCTGGCGTGTCGCTGGATCGGATTTTCGAGTTTCTCGATGTAGGCAAAGAACTGCAAGAATCCGTCGTCGATGGGGTGCGGTTGCCTGAAGTGCGTGGAGAAATCGAATTTCGCGAGGTCTCCTTCGCCTATGAACCCAATGAACCGTTGCTTGTTGATGTCAGTTTTCACGTACTGGTTGGAGGACGCATGGCGATCCTTGGCCCCAGCGGAACCGGAAAGTCGACCATCGTCGACCTGTTGACGCGACTCTATGAACCACAAAGTGGTGAGATCTTGCTCGATGGGTGTTCGTTGCGCAACTTAGACTTGGCCTGGTTGCGCAGTCAGATTGTGGTGGTGAGTCATGATCCGACGTTATTTCACGCGTCGCTTTTAGAGAACTTGCGCTACGCGAGTCCGGAGGCGTCACACGAAGCAATTGTGGCTGCAACAAAGATGGTGGGATTGCACGAGTTTATTGTCGCACTTCCTCAGGGGTATGACACGTTGGTGGGAGAGCGTGGTGCGCGTCTCTCTACTGGCCAGAAGCAGCGGATTGCACTGGCGCGTGCGGTGCTGAAAAAACCGCGCATTCTGGTGCTTGATGAGGCGTTGTCTGGACTTGATATCGCCAGCGAAAGACAAGTACGCGCCGCGCTGGAAGCGCTCATGACCGGCAAGACAGCTCTTTTAATTACCCACCGTGTGTCTTCTCTGCGGGAGGAAGACGCAGTGATTGTCCTCGATCACGGGCGCATCGTATGGCAAGGAAGATATGGTGATCTGCCTTCCTCAGCTGGAACGATTTACACTGCTCTCAAAGAATGGGAACAGCAGAGCGCATGACTAACCAGGAGTTTCTCTTAGCCTTGGCTTTCTGTTGGCGGAAAGGGCAAGTGCATATTGCGAATGACTTGACCCGATCTCCCTAATGGCGGCAGGTCTTGGCCATCAAAGTTGAGTGTGATGCCTCCGGCGTTGCCGATGGTCAGCTCAAAGGGAGTCTCGGAACTCCAGGCCGCAGATTGACCGGGCTGGAGGATCATTTCTTTGGCCTGGCCTTCAGCAGACACGCGAATCCAGGTGGCCTCTTTGGCGTGGACACGAAGAAGATGCGATGCATTGCGAGCCGATTGTTGTGCAAGTGCGGTGGCAAACGGAGAGCTGGCTTCAGGTTGAGAGGGGAGCGGCGCAGTCTTTTCTGTTTGCACAGTTTGTGAGGATGAAGAGGTTGGGGCGTCAGGCGAAAGAGACGGAGGTTGAGCGGCGCCGCTCGATCCGGGAAGCTGAGGTTGAGCGGCGACGGGCGGCGGAGGCGTGCGTTGTGGCGTGGTGGGAACCGGAGGGGCAGGGTCTGACGGAGGAACTGGGATTGTAGTCTGAGGTGTGGAGCCAGAGGGAGCCTCTGTTGAAGTGATGATGCGATTATCGATCGCTTCTCGATTACGCATTTGTCGATCGCTGTATTGACCAATAAAGGCAAGCGTTACTAGCACTGACGCTAGCACGATCGATATCGAGATTGCCCGGGAACGCCTCGGCGGTGACGACAACAAGGGCGCCGGCTGGGCGGCTTCAGTGATTTTGATGCTTTTTCCTTGAGAGGCTTGCAGTTCGTCGGTGAATTGCGTGACCGCGACGTTTGGGTCGATACCAAGGAAGTCCGCATACGTGCGAAGATGTGGGATGAGATAGAGCGGGTCAGCCAGAAGACGGGCTTGTCCTTTGGTGTCAGTAAATTTCCCCTCTAGCAGAGTGAGGTATACCAACGAGATTCGAGTTTTTTGGGCCACCTCTTCCAGAGAGAGTCCCCGTTGTTCTCTTACCTGACGTAAAATCTGGGCGACCTTTTCCATTGCAAACTCCTACCACATCATCCTCAACCCGGCGACCAAGGTGCGCTGTTCACTTCCTCTCCCCCCATACATAAAGACTGACTCTGCGCTTTTCCATAGGGGAGCGCCGAGAGATCACTCAGGCGGGACATCTGGTGGAATACTACGTACGGCGTTAGCGGTCATAGGAATGAGAATATCGTGTAGGAAGTCATGCCGGTTGAGCTGAGCAATGAGGTCTTTCCACTGTTGAGGATCACTGAAGCCTTTGCTGTAAGGGGTGAGGAACTGATCGACATAAATGTTCAGGGCATGGGCGTATAAATCCAAGCCGCGCCGATAGCTCTGCATCCCCTGTAAATAGAGACGAAGCGCTTGTTGGTAGGTTTCGCGCACGCGACAGAATTCTTCGTCCGTGATGGTTTTTGCGCGAAACGCTGCTTGCGCCTCAGCTAATTGGGGATAAAGGAGATGATGTCCTCGTTCCCATTGGCGTCGCGCCTCTTCATGCTGGGAACGCAGGTTTTCGAGAGTCTGGCGTTTGGGTTCCACTTCCTTACGTCGCAGCTCTGCTAGTTCGCGAGCGAGGGCTTGATCGACCTCAGCTGGTGGATGAGCGAGAAGGGGTCGTAACTCAGCGTCAGCGGTTTGTAACCGTGACCGACTGGCGCTGACAGCTTGCGTTGTCTCTCGTAACCCTTGCTCTTCCGCGATCAACTCCTGAGTGATAGCCCCAGATTCTTCACCGCAGGCGGAATAGACAAGGGAAGAATGTCCGGAACTCAGAAGAAAGAGCCACGCCCACAAAAGCAGGTATAGATGTCTCAGGTTTCCTTTGACCGGACATTTGTCAAGCGCAACTCTACACAGAGGTCTGATGATATTCACTTCACTTCCGAGGTGCAGTTGGGACAGCGAGTCGCCTTGATAGGGATAGTCGAGCAACAAAAGGGACACTCTTTTGTCGTGGGTGGACCTGCGGGCGCAGGTGCAGGTTGACTTTTTAAGCGATTAATTTGCTGGATAACTATAAAAATTGCAAAGGCGACGATCACGAAATTGATGAGAGTATTAAGAAACAAACCGATGTTAAGGGTGGGGGCGCCTGCCGCTTTTGCTTGAGCTAGACTGTCATAGTGTTGGCCAGTAAGACTAATGAATAAACTAGAAAAATCGACCTTGCCCAAGAGCAAACCAATAGGCGGCATGATGACGTCCTCGACGAGCGATGTGACGATTTTGCCGAATGCCGCGCCAATGATAAGGCCGACCGCTAGATCAACTACATTGCCCTGCACGGCGAATTTTTTGAACTCCTGGAACAATGCCATAAAATCTCCCCCTTTTCCTTGAGGCACAAAAAATACCACTCTTCCTAAACGTAAAAAAGTGGCGTTGGTTGTGTTCCTATTCTTTGGCCGCATTATCGGCGCAGGCTGGACGTTTGCTTGAGGTACGCAAGCGCCTCACTCACGGTCAGTATGGTTTTTGTTTCTGCCCAAAGCGCAAGAACGCCGGCGATATGCGCCGCAGCACAACTGTGTCCGTAAAAGTATCGTTCTTGCGGCAGTCCAGGGATCGGACGTGGTCGCGGGTGAGCACGAACGGGAATTGGGTCGTCTGCGCGGTAATAATGTTCTCCCCACGCACATCCATCATCGCCGGCGACCCCGATGACGCCTGGCAGCACGGCTGGCAACGTATCTGTCCGTTCAGGTGGAGAGGAAGCAATGAGTAATGCGCCCTGCGTATTTGCTTGAGCGACGAGGGCCGCCAACCGTTCCCGGTGCTCTGGGTTCGTCGTTCCCAGGCTCAGGTTAATGATGTGCATGCCGTGCTCGACTGCCCAGCAGAGACCGGCTTCAAGGACGGTAATCGAAGTCGTGAGGGTGTCATAGGGAGTGCGCGGGTCACGGAAGATTTTGACAGCGTAGAGTTCCGCTCGTGGAGCTTTTGCTCGCAGAATGCCCGCGAGAGCCGTGCCGTGTCCACGCCGGTCGATATAATCCTCCGTATGGCGCACCGTTCCATCTTCCAGCAAGGAACACGCTACACCACCCGCGACCGCTCCAACCTGAACGTAAGGGTCGCGTGGGTTGACGCCGCTATCGATCAGCGCCACACGGACGCCTGCTCCCGTGGCTTGATGAAGCGGAGATTGGTCTACAGGGGGCATCATCAGCAACTCAGTTTGCTTCTTCTTTTTTATAGATTTTTTTTATAGAAGGGTTCGTTTGACAGCGAAAGTGTGGGGTATAGAATGCCGAGCTAAGCATCAACGGTTTCTCGGGGAGGAGAAGGCGGGCATGGGAAGACGAAGTGCAACTGTCATGGCCTGGGAACAAGGGAAACGACTTGCCCTACTGTTGTGCGCCGTGTCTCTCGTATGGCGTGTAACACCGGGCCGGAGCGAAGAACTGTCAGGCGCCGCCCTCATACAAAGTCGCTGCGCGATGTGTCATGCTCCTCAGCCTGGCGACAAGTTGGAAGCCATTGAATCTGTCCGCAAGACGCCGGAAGGCTGGGAAATGACCCTTGATCGCATGATCCGCGCGCACGGTCTGCGTTTGCAACCCGATGAAGGCGGCAAATTGGTGAAGTATCTGAGCGATCACTACGGTCTCGCTCCTGCGGAAGTGGCGCCCTACCAGCAGGTATTGGAAAAACGGATCAATGCTGTGGCGCAAGATGACCTTCCCAAAACTGTCCAAGGCGCGTGCGTGCAGTGTCACTCGTATGCCCGCATCGCTTTGCAGCGTCGCACGGTGGACGCTTGGAGGCGGGTGCCTGACATGAAACTGGCGCTCCTCACGAATACCGAGAACGTGACTGCCTCTTCGGGATTGTTGAGCAACTACTGGTACGATGACGCGACGAAAGAAGCCATTCCTTATATTATAAAGCGGTTTCCTTTTACTACGGAGGCGTGGACAAAGTGGCAAGCGGCGGCAAAGCCGGACTATGCCGGAACGTGGAAAGTGGTGGGGCATGATCCAGGCAAAGGCGGGGATTACACCGGCGAATTGACGCTCTCAGCGCTGGGAGATGATCGCTATGAAGGCGTATTCACCCACCGGTTTTCTAACGGTGCGATCGTCTCGGGGAAAACGAAGGGTATCGTCTATACAGGTTTCCAATGGCGCGGCGTCGCCCAGCTCGAGAATGGACAACAACAGCGAGAAATTTTCTTTGGCGGCGAGAATGGCGCTGTGTTGAGTGGACGTCGTTTATTAACGGAGTTCGGCGATCTTGGGATGGATGAGAAACTGTATCGCAAGAAAGACTTTGCTCGTCTCTTGGCGATTATTCCGGCGGCGCTCAAGTCAGGCGAGACACAGAAGGTGAGACTCTTCGCAACGGGCTTTCCCGCAAACCTTCCTGAGAGTGCGTTGCAATTTGGCGACGGCGTAAAAGTCCAAGCCATAACTCGAAGCAGCGACGACACCATCGTCGTTGAAGTTGCGACGGAAAAGGATGTGAAAATTGGGGCACGGCCAGTAAAAGTCAGCGGGGTGCAGGGGGAAGCTACTCTCCAAGTTTACACGGCGGTTGATTACATTCGTATTGCGCCGGAACAAGGGTTCGCTCGTCCCGGCGGCGTCAGAGCCCATAAACTGCTGGAGCAATTTGAAGCTATTGGCTATCTGAATGGGCCGGACGGCGTCAAAGGCACGAAAGATGACGTCAAGCTGGGGAGAGTTGCTCCAGTCAAATGGGATGTTGAGGAAAATGTCACCCACAACGATGACGATGATGTCCAGTTTGTTGGCAAAATTGACGAGAATGGGCTGTTCACTCCAGCCGAGGACGGGCCCAACGCAAAACGTGAGCGTATGGAACACAATGTCGGCGATGTTTGGGTAGAGGCGTGGTACACTCCGGACGGCGCGAAACGTCCGATGGGCGCGCGTGCGTCGATGTTAGTGATGCCGGAGAAGTTTAGTTTTCAACCGATCGAATAGCTGATGGCGGATAGCGCGTTCGCTCCGCTCTCTCTATGGCAAGTCATGCTTCCACCATCAGCCATAGGCCATCGAGCGAGTGCAACGAGCGGGCTATAGAGCGCGCAAAGCGCGCGAGCGGTTTGCTATAGAGCGACCGAAGGGAGCGGGCAAAATTTATGCAACTCAATTTCCGCCCTGAAAACGCGCATGTCGTAGCGCACGGAACCAGAAAAATCCTGGTCGCCGCCAAAAGCATGTCGCTGTTCGTGATGGACCCGGTCGCCGAGGCGATTCTGTCGTACGCACAGGCGCAGCCGCATTTGGACCTGGCGCTATTAACGCAAGAACTCGCGCCTCGCTTTTCCGCTCAAGAAGTGACAGAAACCGTGCACGAACTGGTGAACCTGCACGTGTTGCTTACGACCGAGCGGCAGCCGCGCCCGATTCAACCTGTTGTCGATGTATCACGTTTTCCCGTTGGGTCCCTGGTGCTGAACGTCGCGAATAAGTGCAATTTACATTGTACATACTGTTATGAACCTGAGGCGGCCAAATATGGTCCAGCGCCCGTGCAGATGGAGTGGGAGACGGCGCGCACGAGTGTTGATTTTCTGTTTGAGAAAGCCGGCGGCAATCGCGAAGTGAATCTCATCTTTTTCGGCGGCGAAGCGCTGCTGAACTTCAAACTGATGCAACAGATTGTCGCCTATGCCGAAGAGAAAGGGCAAGTTGCTGGAAAGAAGGTCGATTTTTCGCTCACAACGAATGGCACTCTGTTGACCGACGAGATCATCGATTTCTTTCAAGCCCACCGCTTCGGGATCACTATCAGTATCGATGGGCCTCAGGATCTCCACGATAAACGGAGAATCTTTCTAAACACCAAAGGAAAAGCGCGTGGATCGTATGCCCAACTGCTGCCGCGAGTGCAACGCCTCTTGGAGCGTTATACTGCCCGCCCCGTAGTAGCGCGGGTGACGCTCACGAAGGGTACAGTCGAGATCGCGCGGGTTTATGAACATCTCGCCGCGCTCGGCTTTTTCGAGGTAGGTTTTGCTCCAGTCACGGCCAAGAATGGCGACGAGTATGGATTAGAGCCGGCGGACCTGCGCTCGGTTTTGGACGGATTCAAAGAGTTAGGAGAACAGTATGTCGAGCGCGCATTGCGCAATCAGTACACTGGCTTCTCCAATCTCAGCACCATGCTGACTGATCTGCATACCGGGACGAACAAACTGTTTCCCTGCGGCGCTGGGTTAGGTCTACTGGATGTAGACGGCAACGGGGATGTCTACCTTTGCCATCGTTTTCCCGGCTCGGAAGAACACAAATACGGGAATGTGAAAGACGGGCTCCAGTACGATCGTCTGAATGAATTTCTCAATGGCGCTCACATTGGCAATAAGCCGGTGTGTCAGACGTGTTGGATTCGCGGGCTGTGCGGCGGCGGCTGTTACCATGAAGCCTACACGCAATTTGGCGATGGCGCTTTGCCAAATCTACATTATTGCGATTTTCTTAGGGAGTGGACGGAGTACGGCATTAGCGTGTACATGAAACTGCAGGAAGAGAATCCTGGATTCATCGAGACCTACGTGTTACGTGGACGAGGCGATGCGCCGAAAGAACTGACGTGAAGTAATGAGGACTGAGTAACGAGTCACAAGGAGCGAAGTATGAAACACCTCAAAGCGGCTAACCAGAAAGCGGAAGTAGTGGAGAAAGCGCAAGCCGAGCAAGAAGATGTTGTTGGCATGGCGATGCCTGGCGGTTGCACGACGGTGTTCAATCCTGGCTGGGAGGCGAACATGTGGGGCGGTACGAGCGGTATGTGCGCGCCGATGGAAGCCGATCTGTTAAGCTGCGCCAATATGTGTTGGTGGCCTGCGCAAGTGCCTGACAGCCTCCAAACTTCGCCGGAGTGGGCCAAGGCGTGCTCGGGCATGAATCAGGAAGACTGGAAAAATTTTGAGGTGGTGTTTCCCAAAGTACAATAAATGCTCGGCAAAATATAACTTGTCGATTTGGCTATCGGGTGCCACTGCTGGCTTGTCCAGCAGTACTGTATGGCGCACCAGTAGGGTGAGAATGAGGGGGAGAACACTGTGAAACGTACAAGAACGTGCTTCAGGCAGTTTCCTTTACTGCTCGTCAGTGTCGCCGCGTTCTGCTTGCCGTCATCGGCGGCGTGGGCGAAGTGGTATCTGCTTGCCTCTGCTCATCCCAATAATCTCGTTGTCATTGACACCGAGACGGATACGGTCGTCAAAGACATTGCGCTGGAGGGCAAGGGGCCAGCGATGAATATCGCGACGAACCCGGCGCATCCTCAATATGCATACATTATTAATAACCTGGCGCAGTCCGTAGCAATGGTGGATATCGACGAAGGAAAGCAGGTGACAAGCTTCTCTCTCTCGGGTGAGAACGAACTCGTGCGCACGATGGCCATCGACGTAAATTCACAGGGGACGCGTTTATTTGTTCATGAAATGCCGGTGAAGAAGGGCGTTGGCAGTTACGAGGCGGAGGACAACCGCATCCGCGTCATTGATCTGGAGACGAACACAACGCTCCGCACTTTTCCGGCGCCGCGCCAGGTCATGGCCATGGCGTCATCGAAGGATGGGAAGCGGCTGTACACGTTCAGTGTTGGGCAAGATATTTCCGTTTTCGATACCGAGCAAGGCGCGCTTGTCGATACCATCCCCGTCCTCAATCGCAACATCACCGGCATTGCGCGCACTGACGGGCTCCCGGTCTTTAACCTGTATCAAGAATACGATCATGTCTTGTCTTTTGGCACTGTGACCACAGACGCATTCGCCGGAAAAATGACGCTCGGCATCGCCTCGCTCGATCTCAAGCAGGAAAACCCTGAGCTGAAGATCACCGAGCTGCAACCGTTTACCGCTGACAACTATGTCCTCACCGGCATGTTGGATCCCAGGACCAATAAAGCGTATTTCAGCTATAACAATCTGTGGCGCGTGGATCCGCAGACGCGCAAAGTGGAAAAATCGGTTCCATTACCTAATACGCTCTTTGCCCCCTTTATGCATCCCGAGGGAAAGAAACTCTACTGCGGCGCCAATTGGCATGAGCTTTCAGTATTTGATCCTGAATCGTTCCAATTAATCAAGAAGATTCCTTTAGGCCATACGCAAAGCGGCAGCGGCAATGATTTGCGTTTTGTGAATCGTTAACGAAAGTGGATTGCACGCGATGAATACATTGGCAATTCGCTCTAGATGGGAACTTCATGACTCTCTCCCGGCGTCACGTCTTACAAAGCGCTGCTATGGCGCTTGCACTCGAAGCCTATGGCCGCTTGTCCGGCGCAGCTGAAACGCACGCGACCGGCAAGCCGCCCAAAAGTTTCGTTGGTGTGGTCAAGCGCCGCGCCATGATTCGCTCGTACAAGAGCGACCCTGTGCCTGAAGATAAAATCCAACGCCTTCTCGAATATGCAGTACGTGCGCCCAGCGGCGGCAATCTGCAGCCGTGGGAGTTTATTGTGGTGAAAAGTCCGGACGTGCGCGCCAAGCTGGCTGAAGCGACCGGCAAGCAAATTTCGGTCGTGACCGCGCCAGTGGCGATTGTGACGTGCGCCGATGTTGAACGTGGCGGGAAATCCGGCGGACGCGGTTCATTCTTCAGTCTCATTGACACGGCCTTTGCCTCCTTGCTCATTTTGCTGGGCGCAGTCGAGCAAGGATTGGGTGCGTGTTTCGTGGGATCGTATGATCCCGAAGCGGTGGCCAAGCTGTTTGCGCTTCCTGATCATGTCAGACCAGTCGGGTTAATCACAATTGGTTATCCTGCCGAGCGGCCACAGAAACCGAAGACGCCGAAACTGCCGCTCAAGCAGCTGGTGCATACAGATAAGTGGTGAGGCGAGGAAAACTTACTTCTAATGGCTCTGTATGGCGATTATTGAAGTCCGTAACGTCTGTAAAAAATTTGATCGCGTCATCGCGCTTGAACAGGTGTCATTGACCATTGAACCCGGAGAGATCGTCGGCCTTTTAGGGCCAAACGGTTCAGGGAAGACGACGCTCATGCGTCTGTTGTGCTCGTACTTTCCGCCGACCTTGGGTCACGTGTGTATTGCTGGATATGATACTCGCCTCGCCTCCTGCGAGGCGCGCCGTTACGTCGGTTACGCTATGGAAGGGGTTGTTCTCTATCCAGATTTAACCGTGCGTGACTTTCTAGAGTTCGTGCGAACGGTGAAGAAAGCCTCAAGACAGCAATTAGAAACCGTCGTCGCGCAGTGTGGGTTAGAGGGATGGCTTGAGCGACGTATTGGCGCGTTGTCGAAGGGATATCGTCAACGGGTTGTGCTAGCGCAAGCGTTTCTCGGCGATCCGCCTATTTTGATTTTGGATGAACCGACGGCCGGGGTGGACCCGGAATTGGCTGTGCGCATACGACAACAGATCAAAGAGCTGGCAGGCCAACGAACGGTGTTGCTGAGCACCCATTCTCTGGCTGAAATGCATCAACTTTGCACACGTGTCGTGGTCCTGTCTCAAGGGCGAATCCTTGCTACAGGAGCGCCACACCAGCTGTTTTCGTTGCAGGCGGCGGACGCTACCCCTGAGGAACTATTTTTGCAGCTTATGAAGGGTTCTGTTGTCAACCAAGCAACCCAGGCAACGGACGCACGCGTAGGGATCGAAGGGCACTGAGGGAGGGAAAGTTATGAATATGTGGCATGCGTGGCGAAGCGGCGGTCTTGCCATCTTTGGCGCCGTGTTGGTGTGCGCAGGAATTATTGCTCCTGGCTTCGCACAGGAAGCGAAGGGAAAGTTCGGCGGCAAATCGGTCTATTCTAAAACCATTCTCGGCAAAGAGTTCCGTATCGAAACGGTGGAGGGCGAGACCGGAAATTTCTGGGTGTACTGGGGAGAGGAGAAGGTGAAATGGGAGCCCAAGCCGTATTACCCCGAGGAACTCAAACAAAAGGGACCCATGTTCTACGTCGACTACGCCAGCCTGAAGATTTTTCCTTACAACAATTCCCTAGAAGAACGAGAGAAATTTTCGGCTTTCGACATTCAGAATAGTGCGACCTTCTTCGGCCCCTTCGTTTCTGGTCCGATTGATCTCGAAGACGGATTCGATGCGCATCTCTATTCTCCGACCGGATACCGACGCGACAAAACCGGGATGGAGTTCAACAAGTGGTATCTCGAAGGTCGCACGAAACACGTGTGGGACAAAGACTCGACCTCGGGAGAGCCCTACCGCAAATACTTGTTTATTTTCCGCACTCCCCAAGATTTAGCGAAGACCGCATTCTTCCAGGTGCAGTATCAAGGAGAAAAAGAAGACGACAATTTTCTCTATAACCCAGTCGTCCGTAAAGTGCGGCGTCTCGCCACCGCAAACCGGCAGGATGTCGTCGGCGGCCTGGTGTTGCGACAAGAACAGAACTCGCTGATGACGCCGATTCACAATTACAAAATGTTAGGAAGCGGGCTGTTGAAGCTGCCGGAAACAGATTCCCTGTTTGGCTATGACATTGGTGAAGAGAAGCAAAGCCCCACTGGGGCATATATTCATGTCGACGGGTTGAGCGAACCATGCTGGATCTACGAAACGACGCCATTTCGCGAGGATTGGTGGTTTGCTCGGCAAGTGAACTACGTTGGGTTCTTTTCCATGGTGAACTGGCGGACCGACTCCTTCGATCGCGAGGGGCGGCTCATCCAGCGGATTATTTGGCATCAAGAGCTGTCCAAAGCCGGTGACGCTTCCCGTGGGATTCCACCGGGCCGAGACTCCTATCTGACTTGGGGCGGAAGCTTATTCAAAGATTACACAACGGGGTTTTGGGTCGTGACCTATCCGATGGAGCGCACTCTGAACCCGCCGCTGCCGGAGACGATTTACAATACCAATACACTTTTACAAGAACCGAAGACAGTGGACTTTTACCGCAAGTAGCTTTGAGTTTCCAGCTGTTAGCTCTGAGCCAGCGACACTAGGATTGAAACTAAGGGCCAATAACCAATAGCTACTATAGAAACGCTACAGCAAGATGTGGGGCGGCAGATGGACAAGAAAGAACGGCTTGCAGTTCCCTCGCCCCTTGGGGGAGAGGGCCAGGGTGAGGGGAAACCCCGCCTTCGCCACCC
>JACXTT010001698.1_pt1 | contig 36172 bp, 19 predicted proteins | sample 9270951 | NCBI WGS metagenome assembly JACXTT01 (sample SAMN15532306, study PRJNA645909) | rock metagenome | isolation source: weathered quartz diorite | place: Puerto Rico | collected 2017-06-21 | reverse complement strand
GTCGCGCTCGCCGATCTGCGCTACCGCGTCTACGAGCGCCACCGCGTCCAAACCGCTGACCCGGCGTGCCACCGCAACGCCGACGCGACCAACGCGCTCGGCGCGGCGACCCTGCTCGAATCGCTGATCGTCGCGTTCCTCGACGCCCTTGCCGAAGGGGCTCCCACCGCGCCAGCAGGCGAAAGCCAGGGCCTCGATGATGCCGCGCACCGGTACGGCTTTGAGGCGCCGCTCGCGCCGGGTGCCGCCGCCGCCGGGGTCGCTGGCGTCGTGGTCGTGACCAGCTCGGCGCCACCGCAGCTCGGAACGGACGGCCTCTACTCCTGCGACGCCAGCATCGCCGTCGACGACTGCGTCCGCATCGCCGCCCCCGACACCATCGACAAGGCCGACGCCACCAGCGCCGCGACCATGCCCGCGAACGGCATTGTCATCAGCAAGCCGGACGCGACGCATGCGGTGGTCCGGCCGCTTGGCGAGATCGCGGGTGTATTGTCCGGCCTCACGCCTGGCGCGACCTATTACGTCGACACGATCGCCGGCGCGATCACCGCGAGCACGGCCGCGTTCGGGCCGGGCAACGTGGAGCAGAAGATCGGATTCGCGAAAGACGCGACGACCCTCGTCGCCCAATTCGACGGAGACACCACCACGCTATGAAGTACCTCAAGGTTCCGGCAGAGATCACGCCGCGCGACGACGACGACCAGCCGCTGAAGGACGAGGCCGGCAAACCCATGCCGCCCATCACCTTCGCGCAGTTCGTCCGCGGGCGGCTGACCGATCCGCAGTGCCTAAAAACCGCCGACCAGCTCTTCATGGTCATCGAGATCCGGCAGAAGCTGAAGGAAGCGGACGGCGTGCTCGAGCTGAGCGACGCCCAATGGGAGCTGCTCCGCGGCGCGTGCAAGGAGCCGAGCGGTGGCTACGCGGCCTTCGCCGTGCAGATCGCGCCCTTCATCAAGGCCGTCCTGAATGCGGCCGACCAGAAGCCCGCGATGTGCGAAGCGCCCGCATCCTGACCCAAGTTGACCATGGCCGACTACCGCCCCATCGTCACCGCACCCGGTGAGCGCCCGCATCGGCTGTTGCCGAGCGAGCGGCTCGAAGCCGGCGCTGGCGTCATTGCGTCCGCGGGAGCCGTGTTGGCCCTCGTCGCCGCGGGCTTCGGCGTACAGCTCGGGGCCGGCGATGGCCTCTCGATGGCGGCGGGCACCGGGGCGGCGGACTTTTCGGGCGGCTCCGGCGCGTTCAAGACGACTACCGGCGCGGTCACCATCGGCCCGGGCGCCGTGACCGTCTCCGGCGCGGCGAGCTTCACCGCCGGGGGCACTGCGCTCTCGGTCGCCACAAACGCAACTATCACCGGCACCGCTGCGATCGGCACCGTCAAGAGCGGCACCTTCAAGGCCGCCGACGGGACGGCCGCGTTCACGATCGCGAACAGCACGGGTGCGGTCACGTTCCAGGGCGCGATCGTCGCGGGCGGCGACCTCACCGTCACCGGCAACCTGGTGGTCAACGGCAACACGACCACGGTGAACAGCACCGTCGTCGACATCGCGGACCGCGTCGTCCACGTCAACCACTCGACCGGCGCGAACGATCCGATCCCGTCCGCGATCTGCGGCTGGTCGGTTCACCGCGGCGCCGTCGGCGGCGTCGCGCGCGATCACGCGGGGATCTTTTGGGTTGAGGGCTCGTCCCTGTTCCGCGCCGCGTTCAACACCGTGGGCGACGACACGACCGTCGGCGCCAACGTTGGCTTCACCGCGGGCGCGATCACGGCCACCGCCGGCCTGACCGTTTCGTCTCTCGGCGCGGGTGTCGCGCATTTGTCGAGCGGCGGCGCGTTCTCCAGCTCGCTCGTGAGCCTGACCGCGGACGTCACCGGCATCTTGCCGGTCGCGAACGGCGGCACGGGCGTCGGCACGCTGGCTAACCACGGCGTGCTGCTCGGTCAGGGCACCGGCAACATCGCTGCGACCGCAGCCATGACTGATGGCCAGCTGCTGGTTGGCCAATCCACCGCCGATCCGCTGCCGAAGACGCTTTCGGGCGACGCGACGCTCGCTGCGACCGGCGCGCTCACGCTCGCGACCACCGGCGTCACGGCCACGAGCTACGGCGACGCGTCTCACGTCGCGACCTTCACGGTCGACGCCAAAGGGCGGCTCACCGCGGCCGCCAGCCCGTCGATCTCGCTCACGAACGCAAACCTGCAGGCCGGCAGCTACACCAACATCACCGGCGTCGGCACGCTCACCGCCGGCACCTGGAACGGTACGACGATCGCGGTCGCCTACGGCGGCACCGGGCAGACCGCGCTGACGGCGCACTATGTGCTCATCGGCGCGGGGACGAGCGCCGTCGGTCTGCTCGCGCCGGGCACGAGCGGCTATCCGCTGCTGTCCCAAGGTGCCGCGGCCGATCCGGCCTACGGCCAGGTGGACCTCACGGCGGCGGTCACGGGCGTGTTGCCCGTTGCCAACGGCGGGACGGGCCTGAGCTCGCTCACCGCGACTCGCATCCCGTACGGGAACGGCACGAGCGCCTTCCAATCGAGCGCCAATCTCACCTTCGACGGCTCGACGCTGACGCTGTCGGGCGCGCTCACGCAGTCGAGCGGAGCGTTCTCGCTGAGTGGCAACGCCGACTCGACGCTGACGACGTCGGCAGCGTCGAAGAAGATCACCATCACCGCCGGCGCCGCAAGCACCTGGTCGACCGCGGCGGGCGCGCTGACGATCGACGGCTTCGTCGGCATCGCGGTCAAGCGCAACGGCACGCTCTACCTCGACGTCGCGTCGACCTCGACCGACATCATCGTCGGCAGCAACGGAAGCTCGATGGGCTTCTTCGCCGCAACGACGTCGAGTGGCGTCTTCGACTGGAGCGGCTCGACCGGGCAGTTCAAGACCTCGACCGGGCCCGTCTCGCTCAAGGGCGACACCACCGTCTCGGCTGGCAAGAATTTCTCCGCGGCCGCCGGCGCGAGCGCGTTCTCGTGGAGCTCGGCCACCGGCGACTTCACCTTCCCGACCGGCAGCATCAGCTGGAGCGGCGCGCTCAACAAGACGGCGTCATTCACGCAGGGCGCGACGACCGACGGCTCGGCGCCCGGGACGGCGCACCTCATCAAGGGTGGTGTTCACACCAACATCTCAAACGCCGAGGCGTTCCTGCTCGACGTCGATCCGAGCTCGTCGATCAAGTTCACGGGCGGCAGCGCGACGATCGCGCTGATGCGGAACACGTTCTTCCGCAAGGCGACCTACAACGCGGTCTCGCCGAGCCTCACCATCACCGACGCCGCCACCGTGGCGATCGAGGATGCCCCGCAGCGCGGCGCGACGAACCCGCCGAACATCACGCGTCCCTACGCGCTGTGGGTGCAAGCCGGGCTCACGCAGCTCGATGGCGGGCTCAAGGTCACGAACGCCAGCACGACGATCGACCCTGGCACCACCGGCACGGTCACGATCGGCGATGCGTCCGGCACCGGCACGCTAACGTTCGGCAACTCGACGGCAACGAGCACCATCGAGGTCGGCACGGGCGCGCTCGCGAGCGGCAACCAGCAGACCGTCAACATCTGCGCGACGAACATCACCAACAACACGAGCGCCTATCGCATCATCAATATCGGCACGGGAACGGGCGGCGGCACTAGCGGCTCGTCGAACTTCGCGATCCAGAACCAGGTCCTCATCGGCAAGGTGCAATCGGCAGCCGGCTACACGGCCGTCGCCATTCAGGGCGACTACATCTGGATCGGCAAGGACGGCTCGAACAACCCCACGGGATCGGCCATCGGATTCTTCGGCCAGACGCCGGCCGGGCAGCAGAGCAGCACCGGCAACACGGGCTTCGTCGGCAACTCCGGTACGGCCATGAACTCGGGTTCGACGTCGACCGGCGGCACCGGGAGCAAGGCGTACACGTTCAACGACGTCGTCCGCGCGATGAAGAACCTCGGGCTGATGGCGTCCAGCTGATCTGAGTCGCCGGCCTCGTCCACAAACCCGCCGATCGGCGCGGCCATCGTCAACCACCATCGGAGGAGGTCGAGTGGAAGTGGAGCTATTTCGTGTCATTCCGCAGTACCTCGCGGCGGGCGCGTTCGTCATCTTCGCCGTGGTCGCGCTGCTGCGAACTGTCGGCGTCGTCGTCCCGAAGCTGCGAGGCAACGGGGCGCATGCCGCGCACCCTCCCGCTGCAATCGCATCCGCCAACGGCACGCCCGAGGCCGAACCGGGTCGCCAGGGCTTCGCGATCCTCGCGGTGCGCATCGACAGTCTGAAGACGCACATCGACACGCGCTTCGACGACCTGTGCGCGCGCGTGGCGGGTGTCGAGACAGAGACTCGTGAAAACACGACCGCCATCGCCCGCCTGCAAGGGCGCGACGAGGGGCGGCATGACGCGGTCGTCGTACCGCAACGGAGGAGCTGATGAATTCTTTGCTCACATTCTTGGGGCCCGCCGGCGTGCTGGTGTTCCTAGGCGCGCTGACCGGCGCGCTCGTCAACCTGGTCAAACGCCTGCCGCAACTGCCGAGCCGCTGGGTACCGCTCGTCGCCATGTCGCTCGGTGCCACGATCTACGCTTTAGAGCAGCTCGCGGGAGGCCACACGGTGCGCGAAACGGGGCAGCTCGTGCTGGAGGCCGCGTTCACGGGCTCGTTCCCGATCGCGCTGCACAACTTGATCGCGCCGCCGCTCCGCGCCTGGCTCGGCGATGCCGCGGTCGACAAGTGGCTGGGGCAGGCCGACGCGCCGGACGGTGGTGGCGGCTGGCCGAGCAAGCTGATCGCGCTGCTCGCGAAGGCGCAGGCCACGACCCTGCTCGTCGTCGCGCTGCTGCTAGGCACGTTCGCGTGCTTACCGGCGGCCTCCGCCGAGCGTGTCGCCGAGTGCGCCGCCCGCTACCAGGCCTGCGTCGCCTTCTCGCAGTCGCGCGCGCAGTACGCGGCGTGCCGCGCGCAGGTCGACGCCATCTGCCTGGACGGCGTAGGCGGGGGAGGTGGCCGATGAACCCGCTCGTCGCGACCGCGGTCGACCTCGCCGGAGACCTTTTCATTCACCTGCTCGAAGGCGACCTCGACGCCGCACACGCGAAGATCGAGGAGCGCGCCGCCATCCGCGCCGCGCGCCTCGCCGCGGACGCCGAAGCCGACAAGAAGTTCGGGCCGGACGGGAGCGAACGATGAAGCCCGCCGAGTGGATCGCGGTCTGGCGCGGCGGCGAGGTACAGCACGAATGGGCCGAGATCACCGTCGAGGCGGGCGGCCACACCGCGCGGTTTCGGGTCTCGGCGCAGCCGCTCAAGGCCGGGGGCGTGACGCGCTCGATCGGCGCGCGCGGCCTGCAGAGGATGGCCGACCTCATCATCGACGAGCGCGGCCGGCCGTCGCTGCTGCTCACCGACAAGCTCGCCGACGAGCGCCGGCGCCAAGCGACGGTCGTGCTCGACCCGCTGGTCGGCGACATCCTGCACGTCACAGAGGAGCAGTCGTCCGAGTGGATCTGGTGGGCGCTCGCGAACAACTGCGCCCATACGGCTTCGGGCCAGTGGCTCGTCGCCGGCGGCTGGAAGATCTTCACGCTCGACCGCCGCTGCACACCGACCGCGAGCGTCAACCGCGGCTTCTTCGTGGGCGCCGAGAACGTCGTCGCCGGCCACTTCGGCGGCTTCTACACGCGTGGCCTGCCGATCATCCAGGGCCGCCCCGGCGCGAACGGCATTCCCTGCTACCCGACGACGGTGCCGGGCCTGTACGCCATCCAGGTGCAGGGCTCGGTGCTGCACGGCATCGCCAAGACGGACGACGACCTCGAGGGCCTCGACCAGGCCGACTACAGCCAGAAGGGCGAGCTGCTCTGCGGCACCTGCTGGATCAGCCACGCCGGCACCGCCGATTGGGTCGAAATGGCGACCGCGGCCGTGCTCACCGACCCCGAGCTGTGCGTGCTGGCCGTCGGGGACGGCAAGCCGCTGCCGTTCACGCGCCTACCCGGCGTGCCGGTGCTCGACCCCGAGGAGCACGCGCCGGATACCGTGCCCGCCCCAGCGTCGAACGGCCCGCGCGAGCTGCCGACCGTACTCACGCCGAGCACGCCCGCGGAGCTCTACGCCGCGCTCGCTCGCGTCGCACCCGAGCTCGAGCGCAAGAGTCTGCTCGTGCTGTTGGCGCAGTGGTCGCTCGAAACGGGCGAAGGCCGCGAATGCCGGGCTTGGAACCTCGGCAACGTGAAGGGCCGGCCCGACGGCTCGGACGGTCGCTCGTGGCAGTACTTCTCCTGCAACGAGATCCTGGCCGCCGCGGTCGCCGCTCGCATCGTCGCCGCCGCGCCGCCCCGCAAGGACGGCCCCGGTCCCAGCGCCGCGATCACGACCACGCGCGCCAACGGCGACGTCATCATCTGGTTCTACCCGGACCACCCGTACGCCTGCTTCCGCGCCTTCGCGACGCTCGACGAAGGCGCCCGCGACTACGTCCAGATGCAGCGCACCCGCTTCGCGTCCGCGTGGCCCGCCGTCCTCGCCGGCGACCCTGCGGCGTTCGGCCACGCCCTCAAGCTCGCCCACTACTACACAGCCGATGAGTCCGGTTACATTGGCGCGCTGCAGCGCCTGTACCAGCGGTACCAGACCATCGCGTAACGGCTGGACCGCCTGCCCGCCACCACCGCCCGCTGCCCCTCTTGGGTGGCGGGCATTTTCCCGTTTGTTGGTAGGCCACCTCGGCGAGCGGCGTTCTTGACGCCGAGCATGGACGGGGTGCTGATCGGTGAATGGCGGTCCCGGATTTTCAGACGCTCATGTTGCCGCTCCTCAAGCTGGCGGGCGACGGCCAGGAGCACAACCTGCCCGAGGCGATCGACAAGCTCGCGCAGGAATTTCAGCTGACTGAAGAGGACCGCACCGAGCTCCTGCCGAGCGGCCGCCAAGCCCGCATCAACAACCGCGTCGGTTGGGCGCTCACCTATTTGAGAAAGGCGGGTCTCCTCGTCAATATTCGTCGTGGCAGCTTCAAGGTCACCGAGCGGGGCACCAAGCTGCTCGCGGATGCCCCGTCGCGAATCGACCTCCGCTACCTCCAGGCCCATTTCGTCGAGATCAACGAGTTCCGCCGCGAGGACGACGACGAGCCCGCGAGCTTCAACGTGGACGCGGGCGCGTGGACGGCGCGTGCGAACGTTGCCGAGCGAATTCGCGAGAAGATGGAGCGTTCGTTCCCGGATGCGGCGACTCGGGCCGCAGCGCTCGACTTTTTTGCCTTCGCGATCGAGAACGCCGACGAAGAGCGCGGGGATGGCTGGTACGTGCGGGAGACGTCTACCGGTCTGCGGCTGATGGCCGGCGGCCTTCTCGCATGCGACGTCGCACGCAAACGCATCAAGGTAAGCGTGATCGGTCCCATCAGCGACGAAACCCGCGCTGCGCTGGGTGCCGAAAGCGAGGCGGACGAGGAATTCCTCGCCATTCCGGGCGGCGTCGTCCTCACTTTCCCCGTCGAGCGGGTCACCGAGGCGAAAGACGAGATCAAGAACGGCCTGAACAATTTCGTCGATCTCGCAATGGCGCGACTGAGGAAGGGTGTCGACCTCGAACACCATGTTCCTGAAGCCGTCACGTACGTCTCGAGCGTCGTGGGACGTGATCTGCCGTGGCCCGAGCCCGCCGGGGATGCGGCCCCAGCTGATGACGACGACGACGATGCTGTCGAGCCCCTCGTATCGCGCGAACCTCGTGTGCGTGGCCGCACGCAGCTCTTCGAGCGCGGGGAGCGCACCATCAGCTCGCTCATGAGCGACATCGAGCGGGAGGTGATCGCGCTGCCGGATCTCCAAAGACCGTTCGTTTGGGAGGACACGAAGGTCCGCGAGCTGCTCGACTCCTTATTCCTGGGCTTTCCGGTCGGCACGCTCGTGCTTTGGCACACCGCGTCCGGGAAGGAAGCACGCGCGGTTGGCACCGAACGCCAAAGCAGCCGTGCCACGACCCTGGTCATCGACGGTCAGCAGCGGCTGACCTCGCTGTCCGCGACCGTCCGGGGGGTGGAGGTCGTCGGCAAGGACGGTCGGCCGCGACGCATCACCATCGCCTTTCGACCCCGGGACGGGCGATTCGAGGTAGCTGACGCCGCCATTCGCAACGACCCGGAATTCGTTCCGAACGTCACTGAGCTCTGGACGGGAGGGCGGCAGAACTCACAGATCCGAAAGGAGCTCATCAACAAGCTCCGCGATTCTGGCCGCGTCGTCGACGAGAAGTACGAGGACGCTGTCGAGCACAACCTAGAGATCGCGCGCAGCCTCCCAAACTACCGCTTCCCCACCATCGACATCCGCGAAAGCGCCGGGGTCGACTCCTCCGAGGAGGACGTCGCGGACATCTTCGTTCGCATCAACAACCAGGGCAAGCGTCTTGGGCAAGCGGACTTCGTGCTGACCCTGCTGTCCGTCTTCCACGGTGAGCTCCGCGATCGAATCGAAGCGCGGGCGCGCGAGATGTCGCAGGACGGCCTCGTCGGCATCGATCCCCAGCAGCTCCTGCGCGCAGCGTGCGGCGTCGCCTTCGACCGTGCCCGCATGTCGGCGATCTATCGCTACCTTCGTGGCGTCGACGCGACCACGGGCGAAGCCGACCCCGAGAACCGGGCCAAGATGCTGGCGCGCCTGGACGATGCCGCAAAGGCGTGCATGGAGACCACGCCATGGCGCGACTACCTCCTTCGGGTCAAGCACGCCGGGTTCGTAAACCCGTCGCTCATCAGTTCGAAGAACGCGATCGTCAACGCGTACGCGTTCTACATCCGCGGGCGGCGCGCCGAGATCGCCAAGAGCAAGCTCGAAGAGATGATCGCACGCTGGGTGTTCGGCACCCTGCTGACCGCTCGCTACTCCAGCTCGTCCGAGACGGCCTTCGAGCAAGACCTCGAGCGCATCTCGCGGCTCGACGGCGATGTCGTCCAGGCTTTGGACCAAGCACTCGGCGAAGCGATCACGGGCGACTACTGGACGCACCAACTCGTGGGGTCCTTCGCGACGCAGAAGACTCGTTCGCCCACCGCGCTCGCGTTCCGCGCAGCCCAGGTCGTGCTCGGGGCGCGCGCGCTCTTCTCCGACCTTCTGATGCGCGACGTGCTCGACCCGCCAGCGGTCGGGAATCGCGCAGCGAGCGAAATCCACCATCTCTTCCCGGTCGCCTGGCTCCATTCACAGGGCATCCGCGAGCGGCGGCGACAAAACCAGGTCGCCAACCTCGCGGACGTCGGCTGGCACGAGAACAGCATCATCGGCGGCCAAAGCCCCGCGAAATATGTGCCGCGGCTCCGCGACCAGCTACGGCTCGACGACGACAAGTGGGGCCAGATGTGCGCCGAGCACGGCCTCCCGCTCGGCTGGGAGTCGATGGAGTACGAGGAGTTTCTCGCCGAACGGCGCAAACGCATGGCGGACATCATCCGCGTCGCATACCGCAAGCTCGGCGGCGAGGCCGACGCCGAGGCGCTCACGCCGCCTTGGTTCCTGCCCGGTGCCGAGGACGTTTGGCGCAACATCGTCGCAACCGAGCGAGCGCTCCGCGGTGTGGTGCGCGAAGTGTACGCGGCCAAGTTCGGTGCCGCCGCCGCCGCCAAGATCGAGAGCGGTGTTCCCGAGGGTGCGCGAGAGCCGTTGGCACGCGCGCTGCGAGCACGCCCTGCCGGCGCAGACCCACTGACCATCGTCGATTACCTCTATATGGGCCAGCTTCCCCCATTGCTATTTTCCGGCGACATCTGGCAGGAGGCTCGCCAGCGGCTGGGCGGAGCACAAGACGCGAAGCAAAAACTCCAGACCGCGATCGGCCACATCGCTCCCGTACGGAACGAGATTGCCCATGTGCGCGAGGTGGAACGTGAACGCCTCATGCGCGCGAACCTCGCCTGCACCGAATTGCTCGCGATGGCCCGAAACGCCGCGGGGCCCGCGTAGTCTCGCGTGCCATATACTCGCGACGACAAGGTCGCTGTTGGCGTCGTGCTCGCGCGGGGGCCCGAGCAGGCGAGCCGAAATGACGCCATGGTTAGATCGAGCAAGGTCACCCCGCGGCCGCGCTCATGTCGACGTGCGGTCCCAGAGCTTCAGCCAGAACTCCCGCGAGGCGGGTTCTTCCGGCGATGCCCAACCGCCGCCTTGCACGAGAAAGCGCGACGTAGACGGCTGCGCGCTCGACCTCGACGTCGAGGTCGTATGCATCGATGTCGATAACGAACACTGCGTCGAATTCCAGGCCCTTGGTGTGGATCGGGGTCGTGAAATGCACATGGAACGAGTCGCAAAGCTTCGCCGCGTCAGCCCGCTCAAATACCCGTGTCGGGATGTCCTCGGACCACATGTCCTCATGCAAGAGCGCTTCGAGCTGTCGCGCGCGCTCAGCCGAAGGACAAATCACGGCCATCGAATAGCTTGGCTGGTCCCGTCTCGTGGCCCGCAGCACGCGCCTCAAAGCCTCCACCATCGCGTCCTCTTCGTGACCAAGCCAAGCAGCCCGCTCATCCGAGGGGCGAGGTTTCTCATGCCGCAAGCGCCTTTTGTCGCGCTGGATGTCGGTGCGAAAAGCGTGGGCTAGCTGGGCGAGGGCCGCCGACTGTCGCTTGTTAACGTCGAGGAACGTGCAACGTTCGTCCTCCAGATCGAGCCCGGCGCTGTTCGCGTCCGACATGCCCGTAGCTGTTAGCTGCTGCGCAAAGTCGCCGACGGCTGTCACCGCTCGGTGGGCGGGATCGGCCTGTGCGATCATCAAGCGCGTTTGTACCTCGGTGAAGTCCTGCACTTCGTCGATGAATACATGGGAGAACCGAGGCGTTTCCGCCAGGTGATGGATCGGCTCCGCGCCGTCGCGCCCACGGTATCCGTCGGCTGCGGCATCGGCCAGGTACAGCAGGCAATCTACGTCGCCGTTCGAGAGACGACGCTCTGCCAAACGCGCCTGCGCGTGCTTGAACGCTGTTTCGAACTCCCCGACGTCTCGCCCGCCGCGCACGCGGCTGAGCAGCGCAGTCCCGAACGACGGCGAGAGCACCGCCTCGCGGTACCGCTCGGCGAAGGTGAATGCTTGCGCGACGGCGTCGCGAAGCCGTTGGTTCAACTTGCGGCGCGATGCGCGATACTTCGGAGAATCCCACGGATTGAGCTTCTCGATTGTTTCAGCGAAGCGCCCGCGTGCCGCGTCGACGCGTTCGAGGGTCCGGGAAAGACTCGGGCCAGCCAGCGCTGCGCGAAAGTGATCGCGCAATGCCTTCCAAGGCGGGGCGAGCGCGTTCCAGTGCGCGTCGCGCAACTCGCTGCCGTCGAAGAACGGAACGAGGGCACGTGGCTCGTCCGGGACGGCGCCGAGCAAAGCATCTGCCACGAACGGCGGCATGCACCTGTCGACCGTGTCGGCCCAAACGAACATTCCCACGGCGCCTTGGGCATCCTCACGATCCGCGCCTTCTCGTTTCCACCCAGCGGCAAGCAATCTCCGCTGCGCCAGAAGGTCCTGCCTCAGACGAAAATATGACTTCACCGGCATTTTTTCGAGATTGAGTGCCCCCCGAAGCACCTGCTCGAGGTAGCCGACGAGCTGGTCGCTTAGAACGAAGCCGACTCCTGTCTCGGGAGTGAACGGAATCGGACCGTTGTCTGGTCGCTCCATGCAGAGCATCGCTGCGCGGCCCAGCGCTACGCTGGTCTTGCCCGACCCAGCAACGCCTTCGACGAGGACGTGACCAGAAGGAGGCCAGCGCATGACATCCTCCTGGGCGCGCAGCGGTTGCATGAAGAACCTGTCGCCGAGGGCGGCTCGGCTGGCATGATCGAGCGCCGGACGACCGAGAGGTTCTTCGGGCTGAACGTCGAGAATGCGACGCTCTCTCAAGGACTCGAGCCAGACCTGCCGCGTCTCGGTAAGCCACCTCCTTAGGTCGATGGCGCGTTCGGCAGGTTGACGCGTATCGTCGAGGTCATACTCGAGCGCGGCGAAGTTGTCGTAGTTGCCACCCAGCAGATTCTCGGTGTGCCGCTGCAACACGGTCACTTCGACGACCTCGAATTCCCGCAGCGCGCCCTTCGTGGGGATCTCGACGAGCTCACCGCGGTCGGCCGACATCAGGCGAGAAATCGTCGGCGCCGAGCGGCTCCAAATGTTGAGGTCTGCCCAGCCTCTCGCTCCCCACGCGATCCGAAACTCTCGTTCCTCTCCGGTATCGACATCGCGAAGCCGAAGAACCTTGCCCCACGCCTGGCGTCGCAGAACCTGGAGGTCCCGAACCGACACGGCATTGTGATCGGGGACGCCGTGGAACGCGCGCTGAGGCGCGACCATGACGTCAGCCGTGGTGAATCCCGAGAGCCTTCGAATCTGGACGTCCACGCCGTCGAGCAGGGCCCTCGCCGATTCAAGCTCGGTTGTTCCTCGACCCAAGGCGCCGAGGCGTGTCGCAGCCTCCTCGACGAGCGCCACGACCTCGAGAGGCAGCGCACCGGTTTGCTCCCACGCGACAACGGCGTCGTGCGAAACGCCCAAGCGGTCCGCGAGCTCGGTTCCCGAGATGCCAAGCGCGAGCCGCAGTTGCTTCAAGGGTTTCTCAGCCATGGTGTCCTCCAGTCTTGAACCAGCTGGTTCTGTGCCACACCAAATACTCGCAATGGCGACCGTCGAGCGACGGCACGCGCATCGCGTCGTCCAGCCCGAGGAGCTGGCGATCTCGTCCCTTCAGGAGCGGCGAGACGATAACCCCACCGTCGTCGGCCACTGTGATGAAGCCGCAGTCGAACGCGGCGTCGAGGTGGGCGGCGAGGAGTAGGCCGTTGAAGACGTCGAGGCGCTCGGTGTCGGTGGAGCAGTGGGCCCACGGCTTGATGTGGCTGGCGCGGAGGAGCTCGGGGACCGCGAGCCCGGTGATCGCGCATCGGCCGTCCCAGTACTCGAGCAGCCCGGCGCGGAAGATGTTCTGACCCACCCGTTGAACGACAAGACGCTCGGCCTCAGTGGTCTTGGGCAGCGCGGCCGTCTGTTTCTCGAAATCGTGCAGGAGCTCGTCCGGCAGGGCTCGCGAGAGCTGAAAGGCGCGACGGAGGAGTCGATGCAGCGCATTCTTGTCGCCGACGACGCGCGCAGCACGGGCGCCGACCGGTAGCGCCACGGTGGTGGGTGCGCCGTGGTCGGCGAGGGCAGCGGCGACGTTCTGTTGCGAAAGGGCCACGATCGACATCTCGCCATCCGGACGAAGCCAGATCTGCAGCGGGGCGCGGCTGCTGGAGAACGCCAGCCAGCCCTCGGCGGCCGGAGCCTCGACGTCGAAACCGTTGCTCGTCGCGGCCATCTCGAGCAGCGTCGCCACCTGCGCAGGGATTGTCACCAGCGCTGCCCCCAAGGCGGCGGTTGCGATCTTCTTGCCGCGATCATTCGAGATCGACCTTCAGCAGGCGATCCTCGGCGGGGCCGCCCTTAATGGTGAGCCGGAGCCAGGGATCGACAAGGATATCCTCCGGCGGACGGGTCGTCGTCGTCACGATGTACTGGAACAGGGGCGCCGGGCCGGCCTCTTCGAGGGACTGTGCGAGCCGGAACAGCGGATGGTACGCACTCAGACCGAGATCCGCTTCCCGCGGGCTGTCGTGGATCAGGAACGGTGGCACCTGGGTGGCACCCTCGATGCCGAGGCAAAGCGCGGCGAGATCGAAGATGATCACCTGCAGCACCTTGATGGCCGCGCTCGACCGCTCACCGCCGAGGCGCACCTTGGGATGTAAACCGTTGCCATCAATACGAATCTCACCCTGGGCGTTCGGTCCCACGAGCTCGCGGACGATCGCGTCGAACAGGATCGACGCCCGTTGGAACACGCCCGCCCGTTCGTCGCGGTGCGCGCCGATCTCATCGCGCTTCGCCTGGAGGTTCTTCGCGAGACTCGACGCACGCGTCAGGGCTTCGTCGAGCTGTTGATGCGACTCTGTCAGCGCGTCGATCTCGTCAAAGAGTTTTCGGGCCGAGTACCAGGCGTCGCCGCGCACCCCCTGCGCGGCCTCTTCGGAGACGAGTTGCTCTCGAAGCAGCTTCGCGGATCGCTCGGCCGCGTCAATTTCGGGTTCCAGCTGGGCTAGCCGCTCTCGGCGATCCGAGACAACCTTCAGCTCCTGCGCGAGATCCCGTTCGGCGTTTTCCCTTCGTTGCCTCACGAGTGCCAGATCGGGCAGCTTGTGCGACAGCTTGCAGCCTTCGGCAAGAACGCGATCGATGGGCACTTCGCAAACAGGGCAGGCGGGCTGTTCGGCTTCGAGCGCGGAAAACGTCAGCCCGGGCAACTCGCCGCGAATGCGGCTGGCGACCCGCTCGGCGGCGGCGACATCGCCGTCGGCGCGCGCGCGCTGGCCGCGCAGGTCTTCCAAGAGGCTGCGGGCGGCCTCAGCTTCCGCGCGCAGTCCTTCCAGTGACGTCGCGGATTGTGGCACGGCGACACCCGCCAGCCTCCTCGTCGCGGCGCGCCGAAGTACCTCGATCGCCAGCGGGCCTTCCGGGAGCGAGGCCTCGATTTGCAGAGCACTCACCAGGGCGGCACGACGTTGCGCAATCTCCCACCGGCGATGGCCCTCTTCGACTTGCGCGCCGTCGAGGCCCTTCTCCAGCGCCTTCTCCTCCTTGCGTGCGACGTACTCTTCCGGCGCGATGGCGCCGATGAGCGCGCGAACGGCGTTGAGCGCGTGCGTGGTCGAGAAGTCGCGCCGGCGGATGGGCGAATCCGAGTCGGACGACTGATCGCGCCATGCGAGTACCTGATCGAGCCGCGACTCCTGGTCGCGCGTAAGCCAGGCAAGGGCGACGAGCCACGCCGACGCAGGATCTTCCGCGAAAACCAAGTCCGCTACACGCGGGGTGATGAGGCGCCGCTGGATGTCGTCCACGAAGTCGGCGAGCCCGTTCGATTCCGAGCCCGCCGCGAGCACGTCCAAGTTGGCGCCCTTCATCGCAGCGTGGCGCCGCGTCATTCCGATCGAGCGAACGACGGACCATGCGACACCGTCAACGATGATCTCGGCACCGACCAAGCCCTCGCGGAACGCGGCTGCGATGCTGTCGCGCTGACCGACGGGAGCAAACCGCGCCTCACCCAGGCAGTAGCGAAGCAACCGACATAAAAGCGACTTGCCGCTGCCGTGACCGAGAGCCCCCGCCGCTGCGGCTTGCGCGCCCGCCTCACCGGGATCAGGGGACCAGACGATGTTCAGGCCCGGCCGGAGGGTTACCTCTCGAATGACCGCGCCAGGCGCGCTCCAAATGACCAGCCGGCGGATCCACAGCCGGGGCTCGCGCCGCCCCGGCTCCGGCTTCACGGAGAGCGAGGGCCTCTGAAAGAGCTCACGCTGCGGCTTCGCCATTGACCCATCTCCGCAGGTTGTCGGGGAGCACCTGCGCGATCTCCTCCTCGCGGCGCTGCCCGAGTACGGCCGCGACGACCCGCGCGCGACCGTCGGGCCAACCCGCCGTGTCGATCGCCGCGATCTTGCTGCCCGGTCCCCAAGTATTGGCTCCCGGGTCGTCGACGAGGACGTCACTCGACCGGAGTTGGCGAAGCGCCCGACCCCACGCCGCGTCCGCGGGAGGGATGAACGCGGTGGTCCCGGGCGGCAATTGCGCGGCATCGGCACCGAGAAGTCTGCGCCACGCGCCGGCTTGCTGATCCGTGAGGAAGGGCGAAAGGAGCCGTGGCTCGAGCGCCATCGTCGCGGCGAGCCGAACTTCGCGCGCCGGTCGCGCCACGCCGAACGCCTTGAGCACCGCAACAAGCGACACGGCGGCTTCCGCGGCCTGGTCGATGCCGGGGCGCTTCCACAAGCCCGCCGCAACCGCCGCGGGAAGGAGCCGGTCCCAATCCGGCACAACGACGCGCGGCGCGTGGGCGACGCGCGGGTCGGCCGGCGGGGGGGCGAGGCGAGTGCGGTAGGGGCTGCCGGTGCGCGCGGCCTCGGCCATCTCGTCGTAGATCGAGAGGATCACCTCCTTCGTGCGGAATTTCCCATCGTGTAGCTTCTCGTCGTTCCTGCGGACGATCGGGAACGTGTTCATCACGTACTCGGTGTCGTCCTTCGACAGGTCGTAGAGGTGGAAGAACGCGGCGTCGAGCTCGCAGCGGAGCAGAAAGCGGCGGTCAAGGTCCGTGGGATCCCACCGAAAAGGCGGGCCAAGGTAGCCGAGGTCGCGGGCGAACAATTCGAGATCCCAGGCCGTGTACGTCAGCTCGAGCACGCGAGGGAGGAGCCAATCCCGCACCATCGTCCCCCGATGCCATAACGCGTCCACGGAGTAGGCAACGGGCGAGAGCACGGGAAGCTGCTTGAGGAAGTTGTACGTCAAATGCGTTCCCCCCACCTTTTGACGCGCGCAATAGTCGAGCGCAAAGCTGCACAGGTTCGCGTACAGGGCAGCGATCAGCGACGGATCCGCGTCCGGCATCATCAGCGGCGTTGTGTGCCCGACCGCTGCTCTCGGAATCACAGATGCGATGACTGTGCGCTCGTCGGTGCTCCGGCAGATGTCTCGCCAACCCATCAGCCATCCCCGACTCCATCTGTCCACGAGCCGGTCGTCGACCTCGCCCGCCGGCACCCAGTATTTAGGCGTCGCGCAATACGCGGGATCGTCGAGGCGCTCGATCGGAACATCGGGAAGCTGCGTGTCCTGCGAGCTAGCGTCCCGGTCGGCATAGTCGCCGTACCGATGATCGAAATGATGCACCATCTTCGCTTCAAGGAGAGGCAGGTAACCGGCGCTGCTATCTCGCTGGGCGCTGGTCTTGAACACCCCCGAGTCGTTGGCCATGTGGAGCATCGCCATGAAACGCAAACGCCATGGGTTTTGGTCGGGGTCACCCTCGCGCCAGAGGACGCCGTTGCGGCGGTAGATCGCGAGGTTGATCCCTGCGTCGCGACGTGAGCGAAACGTGGGGCAGGTGCCAGTGTTGGGATTCAACAGCTCGACATCGGCAGGGCTCAGCGTGAACTGTCGGTTTGGATCGTAAAGCTCGGCGGCCGATTCGGCGAAAAAGACAAGGAGGGCGCGTGCCTCGCTTGCCGAGCGGCCCAACACGGTCAGCAGACAGAATTTGAAACGCCGGTGGCCCACGTCATAAAAGAGGCCATCGTGATTCCTGAAGTCGAAGAGGCTCGACAAACGCCCCGACCGGGCGAGCGAGCCGAAGTACTCCTTCGTCGTGTCGTCGGTCGCGATGCCACTCGGTACGATGAAGCCCGCGCGCCCGACCGCACCTATCGCGTTGAGGTTGTGCTCGGCAAAAATCGTGTAGGTGTTCACGTCGCCCTTGCCGCAGAGCGGGTATCGCTTCGAGTTGCGCACGAAATGGCTTTCGCCTTCGGCGTTCCGGCTCGCCGCGCACCAGTGCGTCCAGAGCTGCGGATCCGTGACGGGCAAACCGGCGATGAGCTTCTTGCGCGCGGCCGCGTTCGGCGCGTTTGCGATCTCCTCGTGTCGCAACGCGAAGAACTCCTGCTCCTGGAGCTTCACCCGCTCCCACGGCGGGTTCCCAAGCACGACGTCGAACCCGCCCTTGGCAAACACCTGCGGGAACGCCAGTGGCCAGTGGAAAAAGCGGTACTGCTGGCGCAGACAGTCGACCTCGTCGCGCACACGCCTATCTGCCCTGCTGCTGTCCTTCTCCAGCACCCGGAATGTCGACTCGGTCGGCGCGAGATCGCGCAGCGGTCCCAATTCCTTCTTCCACACGAATGCGGAGCACCATAGATCGGCGACGAAGCGCTGGTGGGCGTAGGCGTAGCTCGCGATGAGCTCGCCCCAGTGGCGCTCCTTGCCCTCGACGCCGATGAGGCTCGTGTCGTCCTCATCATCGACCGCACGTGCACCAGCGCCGAGCCGCGCGAACGTGGACACGGGTGGCTTAGCGAAGTCGAGCGTCTTCTGGCTGCGCTCCTGCTTGTTCTGCTTCTTAAGCGCGCTCGCGACCTTCTTGTCGTCCCCCTCGATCGGCTCCCAGGCCGCGTCCGGGATGCCATCCGCCATCAGCTCGGGCGTGGTGCCGAGCAGCGCGTTGCCGTGCTGGATGTGAGAGTCGAGGAAGGTGAGCGGCAACCCCGGCTCGACCGCCTCCATCCATAGACTCACCTTGCATAGCTCGACCGCCATCGGGTTGAGGTCGACGCCGTAGACGCAGCGCCCGATGACCTGACGCACGGCGTGTCGGTACTCCGCCGCGGACGGCGTCGCGCCCGCCCGCAACCGCGCGACGTGGGCCGCAAGCCGGCGCGCGGCGGCGAGGAGAAAATGACCCGAGCCGCACGCGGGATCGACGATCGACAGCTCGAGCAGGGCGTCGACTGGGGTGTCCGCGTGCTTGGCGATCGTGTCCGCGATTACGGGCTCGAGCGCGCTGTCCAGCAGCACCTGGACCAAGCTGTCGGGCGTGTAGTAGCTGCCGGTGGTCTTGCGGGCGTTGCCCCTCGTCTCAGCGCCAGTCGCGAATCCGAATTTTCGGCGATCGTCGGAAATCAGCGGCACCAGCTCGAGCAGGCTCTCGTACACGCTGCCGAGCTCCTCGGGCCCCATGTCGCGCCAGTTGACGCGGGCCAGGCCCGAGTCTTCGCGAAGCCAGGACAGCCGGAACACGGCGAGCAAGAGCGCGCTGTTCGGCAAGCGCGCCGCGTCGAGCGCCGGCGTCCGATCCTTCGCGAAGATCCCCGCCAAGGCAGGTAGCCCGAGTCGCGGCTCACCGGCGGCCAGGCCGCGGAACACGATCTTCGCCGCGTCCCACTGGTCATGGAAGCGATCGTGCGCGCTCCGCTTCACCGAGCGATCGCGCAGGCGGCGCATGCCGTAGCCATCGCGGTAGAGGAGCCGCACCGGCTCGGTCGTCCCCGGCGGGTGAAGCAGATCCCGTTCCTCGACCGTCAGCAAGAAAATGAGCCGGTAGACGAGGCGCAGCAGTTGATTGAAGTAGTCCTTCGTCGTGAGCGATCCGTCTTGGAGGGCGGCGCGCAGCGCCTGGTTGTCGGAATGCGCCAGGAATCCCTGTCCCAGCGCGATCAGCGCGTCTTCGACGCCTTGACGCAGTTTGTCGCGCGCACGCGTCCCCTGCTGCCGGCCGGCCGTTCGCCACGCCTCGAGGGCGCACTCGGCCACCGGCTGATCCGGGCGACCGAACCGCGTCTCGTGCACGAGCAGCCACAGCGCCGCAAAGTCGGCGTAGCGCTCTTCGGAGAAGATCCGCGCCACGTCGGCCTCGATCCATGCGGGCCGTGTGAGGCTCGCATTGTCGCGGACGATGCGCAGCGTGGTGCCATCGGAGCAGAGCCCCCACAGCGCCGCGTCTTCGGCATTGAGGTACTCCTGCACGAGCCCGAACGCGCTGCGCTTACGGCCGTCGTCGCCGAACGCGTCGAGCGGCGTGTCGAGCCCGACTCCGGTAGGAGCGATGATGACGGGAACCCGGCCGGCAAGCGCGGCGAAGCCGATCGGGTAGCTGCGCTCGGCGAGCACCGCGGCGGGCGCCGCCGCCAACGTGCCGAAGCCGAAGCTGTCCTTCAGCAGCGCATCAACAAAGCGTTCGGCCAGCGCCGTCGCGTCACCGCCCGCCGCCCGACCCTTGGCGAAATCGGCGTAGTGGGCTTGGGCGATGCGCCAATAGCGGCCGATCTCGTCGCGTAGGTTGAGGCCCTTGGGGATCCGGTAGTCGGCCTCGCTCTGGCTCTCGGCGCCGAGCTGCGCGACGCGCGACAACCACTCGGGAGAAAGCAGTCCGCCCTCGATGCTGATGGTCTCGAAACCGAGCTGTGCCTCCCGCTTGTGCGTTTTCTTGCGTGCCATTCGTCATACCCTCGGGAGGAGCACGTAGAGGCCGATGACGTCGGCGGGATGAATGGCTTTGACGCCGTAGCTGCCGCGCGCTTCGGCGGCTTCGCGGACGCGGCGATGGTCGGCGAGAAGCGCTTGGGCCCGCGCGTCGGCGACCGCGGTGATGTCGGCAAGGTTCGCTTCGAGTTGTGCAAGAGCCTGGGCCACCGCGCGCTCACGGACGTGGCCCGGAACATCGCCGATTGGCGCGGGACCCAGCAGCTTGAGGGCATCCTCGCCCTCGATCGGCTTGGAATCGCTGGTCCAAGCAATGGCTGTCGCTTCTTCGACGAGCAGCGTCGTCGCGCGCCCGCCGCGCTCACGCTGGGTGGTGAGCTGATGGCGCAGGCGTAACAGCGCGACGGTGCTGCGGCTCGTTACGTCCGCCGAAATCCAGCAGCCGATGCGGCCGAGCGTACCGGGGCTCAGGGCGTCGACGTCGATCTCGCTCCCGAGAGTTCGCTCGAGCAACGTCTCGGCGAGCACCGACACGAGTGGGTGGCTGCGCTGGACCGAGCGGCACCGGGGCGCCGGCGGATAGTCGAAGTCGACGAGCACGCTTCCTTCGAGTCCTTCCGCGTCGAGCCGCTCGCGAACATCCTCGGGGAGCGCCGACAACGGCACCTTGAAGCCGCGCTTTTTGAGCGGCTCCAGCGCGGCACCGAGCCTGCCGAGGGCGCGGCCGGTGAATCGCTGCACGTCTTCACGACCGCCGAGGGCGGCGAGCGACTTCCGCCACTCGGGCAGCACGTCCTCCGGCTTGAGCCGCCGTTGCGCGAAGATCGTGCGGTTTTGCTTGGCCTTCTCCGCCGCGCTCTCCCACTTGCTCTCGATGCTTTGCGCTTCCGGCAGCTCCATGAACTTGAACGCAGTCTGCCGCTTCGTGTCCGGTTTTCGGAGGAGCACGGCCTTCATGAGCGCTTGGCTCAAGGAGTGACCGTCGTCGGGCAGCGGCACAGGCACGCCAAGCTCCTCGCGGATCTTCTTGGCCTTGCGAATGATGACCTCGAGCACGGCGCCGTCGACCGGGTTGTTCGCCCCGTACATCAGCGTCGCGCGCACTACCGGTTGCTTCTGGCCGAAGCGGTCGACGCGCCCCTCGCGCTGCTCGTGACGGGTAGGATTCCACGACAGGTCGTAGTGGACGACCGCATCGAAGTGCGCCTGCAGGTTGATGCCCTCGGACAAGCAGTCGGTCGCCACGAGGATGCGTCGGTCTGCCTCGCCGAGCTGGTCGATCTTTTCCGTGCGCTCGTCGGACGTCAGCTCCCCGGTCACGACGCTGATGGTCACGTCGCGGAACTTGGTGGCGAGTTGCTTGCCGAGATAGTGAGCCGTTGCGATGTAGCGGCAGAAGACGACGGGATTGAAGCCGTCGCGCACTAGCTCGCCAAGATGCTCGGTGAGGAGCTTGAGCTTCGGATCACCGGACTGCCCGACGAGCTGCTCGGCCTGGTCGATGAGCGCGCTGAGCGCGGGGTCGTCACTCGCAGTCGGTGGCTCGACGTCGTCATCAGGAAGGGCATCGGCGGCGCCGTCGAAGACGCGCGACTCCATGTCATCCTCGGCGGGCTCATCATCAAGGCCCGCGCGCGTACGGAGCGACAACACCGCGGCGGCCGGGCTCGACGCCACGCACCGCATCAGCGCGAGCGTTCCCCAGAAGCTCAGCCGCTGCCGGCGCTGATCGCTGCCAGCCGCCGCCACGACCGCGGCACAGTACTCGAGGACGGACTCGAAGAATTGCTCCCACGCGCCCGTCAGCTTGTAGGTCAGCTCCTTCGTTTCGCGCTTCGGGAAGAGCGTGCCGTCCTTCCACTCCGCGATGTCGGGACGGCGTCGCTGCACGAAGTGACGCGACAATTTCTCCCGCAGCTCGTCGCGCTCCTCGTGGAGCGCCTCCGACAACTTCTCGAACTCGCGATCCAAGAGCCCGAGGAGCCGAAAGAACGCCGACTCGTCGCCGCTGTGGGGCGTCGCCGTGAGCATCACGAGGTGGCGCGTTGGGGATTCGGTGAGGCCCTTGAGCAGCTCGTAACGCTGATGCCGCCCCTGGCCGGTGGCCGCGCACGTGTGCGCCTCGTCGACGATGACCAGCTCGGGGCAGGTGTGGAGGAAGAGGTCGCGGCGCTGCTGGCTCTTGATGTAGTCGAGGCTGACCACGGTGTGCGGGTGGGTCGTGAAGATGCTCTCACCTGGTGGGATGGCGTTCTCGAGCCGGCGCGCGTTTGCGGCGGTGACCGCTACCGGCCGGAAATGAAAACGCGACTCGAGCTCCGTCGTCCACTGCTCGACCAGGTGCGGCGGACACAGCACGGCCAGGCGATCGATGTCGCCGCGGTCGAGCATTTCGCGGGCGATCAGCGCGGCCTCGATGGTCTTGCCGACGCCTACGTCGTCGGCAATCAGTAGCCGCACCGGGTCGAGCTTGAGCGCCATCAGCAGCGGCACGAGCTGGTACGCACGTGGCTCGACGCCGATCTGGCCAAAGCTCCGAAATGGACCGGCGCCGCGCCGGAGCGACAACACCAGGGCGTCGCGCAACAGGAGCGCGGCGTCTTGCGAGGCCCTCTGGCGCGGATCGGGTTTCGGAAATGTGGCGTCGGTGACGGGGTCAAGCTCAAGATCGACGTGAATCAGCGTCTGGTCGTCTTCGGATCCCGAGACAGGTCGAACGCGCAGCATCTCGCTGTCGCTGCCTGTCAGGACGATCCATTCGCGTCCGCGTGCGCGGATGAGGCTGCCCGGGCTCCAGCGGGCCGACGGAGGTGTCGACGGGGTGGCTTGCGTCATGAGGATCGGCCCAATGCTCGCGCGAGTCGGTCGAATGAATCGCCCCAGCTCGATTCGTTCTTATCGAACGCGATGATCTCGAACCCCTTGTCGCGAAGCTGATTCATCGCGCTGACCGGCAGCTCGTCGAGCAAGGCCGCGACGTAGTGCTCGCGCCAAACCAGCGGCACGTGGCTCTCGCCAAGCGAGAGTGGATCCGCATCCGCCGCTGGCAGGCCGCGGGTTCGCGATTGGGCCATCCATTGGGCTGCGCCGTCGGTGGGCACCGCGGCGGGCGGGCGGGCGCTGCGTTTCGATGTCGGCGGAGTGGACGTGATGGTCGTCACCGAGCGAGCCAGTCGCAGCAACAACGCTCGCGCGTCCTTGCTCCGCCGATCGATCAGCTCATGATCGGGCTGGTTGTAATAGGACATCAGGCAGCGGTAGCAGGCCGCGACGCAGGAGGTGTCCTTCACGTCCCTGAGATCGTCCGGCGTTGCGGGGAGCTGATCCTCGACGTCGAAGTGCATGATGCGCAGCGCTTCCCGCGCCACCGCCGCGAGCCGATCGCGCTCACCGACCAGGCGGGTGAGCACGCCAGCGCCGCCCTCGGTGGCCTCGTACAGCAAGAAGCCGGTACGGCCCTCCCGCGCGGGCATCGCCTCAGCGAGGATCTCGCCTTCTTCGAGCTGGAAAACCGACTCGATGCCGCGCAGCAGCGCATGTTGGAGCGTTGCCACTGGTCCATCCTCGAGCTCGCTGTCTGCGAGCTGAAGCAGCAGGGCGTTCTTTCTGTCTTCGACGCTCGGAACAATCCGCACCGGTTCGGCCGCGGTAGGGTCGGCCGGCTCGCCGCTGTCGTCATCGCCCTCCTCCTTGGCCCAGTAGCCCGAAAGCGGGTCCATCAGGAAGCCGAACACCGACTGTTTGGCACGGCGACGGAGCCCCTTGTTCAGGCGCGTGATCGTTGCTCCCGGGCCGTAGGCGACGTGCACCAGCTCGCCGTCGGCGTCGCGGGCGACTCCGCTCCGCTGATCGGGCTTGCCATCGCGCAGCGCCCACTTGAACGTCGTCTGTAGGTCGAAGCCTTGCCGCTGTCGCTCTTCATCGTTCGCGGTGATGCGCTCCGCCGGATAGGTGCCGACGTTTTCGATCCGGTAGACGTGGTTGATGATCTGCGCGTCCCCAAGGGTTTGATCGCAGGCGTGGCACAACGATTCGTCGTCGGTCCAGTGGCCCGCGCCGCAGCTCTTACAAACCCTTACCGTCTGCGTCGGGAGCTGCACGTCGGTGGCGTCGGCGCCCTTGTGGCCAAGGGACAGCATCGCGCGCACCACGCGGAACGCACGGCCCTCGTGGTACACGAGGCTCCGCGGCCCGAACTCCGAGAGCGCCAAGAATCGCGGCCGCTGTAGAAACGTCTGCTTGCCGCGCGCGTCGCCGACGGACGGGATGAAGGCCATGAGTGGGAGCCGCGGGAAGTTGTAGCCGGGCAGGAAGCCCTCGGTGGCGAGGTAGCGGTAAGTATAGAAGTCGCTGCTCGACTTGTTGTCGCCCTTCTGGAGCAGCTCGATCTGCTCGACGGCCTGCGCGTACCGGCTCTTGGCGGCGCGCTTGTCCTTCGCCGTGGCGCTGAAGTCCTTCAATGTGCGGTGGGCGGCGTTCTGCTGCTGCTCGGCCGCGCTCAACAAGTCTCGCCATCGGTTGAACGCCTTTTCGAATCGACCGAGCGCAGCCGCGACGACAGCATCTGCAAATTCCGCTCTGCTCTTGAACCAGTCGGGTTCTTCCGGGCGAAGCTCGGGCTCTAGCAACGCGAGCACGTTGAGGATTCGCGCTCGCGCCTGCGTCGCCACTCCGGCCGCTGCCATCGCGGACGACAGCTCGGGGCCGAGCGGACGCTGCGGATCACCCAGGACCAACAGGTTGGCGATGGAGCGGTCGAGCTCTTTCTCGGTGCAAGCGAGCCACACGGCGTGCAGGTGGCTCTCCACCAGATCGCGGTTGGCAAGGTCGAGGAGCGGTGGCCGAACCTCGCCGTGCACCATCGCCTTCGGATCGCGGAAGAAATACTGGTCGTGGGGGCTCTGCGAGGCGCAGTAGGTGAGCACCAGCGCGGCTTGTCCGCTGCGGCCGGCGCGACCGCTGCGCTGCGCGTAGTTCGCGGGCGTCGGCGGGATGTTGCGAAGGTACACCGCGTTCAGCGCCGAGATGTCGACGCCGAGCTCCATCGTCGGCGAGCAGAAGAGCACCGGCAGAAAGCGCTTGGTCTCGTTCAGCTCACGGAGGCGCTCATGGGCAGCCAGCTCCTTCCGCTCCTTCTCGCCGTAGCGGAAACGCTTCTCGCGAACGCCGCGCTTCTCCGCGTCAACCTGAGCGGTGTGCTCGCGTGCCTCGAAGCCGAACAGCGGGTGCGTCGGCTCACGTAGGAGTCGAGCGAGGTTGCTGTACAGATCCTGAAAGAACGCGTTCTCATTCGACCGGGTGCCGGCTTCGCCTTTTTTGAAAACGACGCAGGCGTCGACGAGCTGGTAGCCGAGCTGCTCCCCGAACGGAGTGGGGCCCTCATGCACGAGGCCGTGCTCCTTGGCCACCTTCAGCATCGTTCGGACGAGGTCGTCAAAGTCCTTCGACTTGAGATCGCGGACGCGGCCCGCCTCCTTCCAGAGCTTGCGCTTCAGCGGCGAAGGCCCGACGGATGACTTGAGGATCTTGCCCAGCGCGCTACGCGACCCGGCGCGCACGAGCAGATCTTCGTCCTTCGGGGCGTTCTTCTTCCGCTTCGGCGGATCGACCATGAGCCAACGCGCGCTCCGCGGCCGCTCCTCTTTGCTCAACGCCCACGGCGCGCAAAGGCGGCTATGGGACTTGTCGAGCAGCTCCTCCAGGGCCGTTTGCTGGAGCACCTGGCTGCGGATGGCCATCCACTTCCGCATGTGGTCAAACAGCTCGGCGAAGACGGTGGCGCGTACCTCCGGCGTCGCATGCCGGAGGACGTCGGGAGCGTCTGCGAACGCCGCATCGTCGGCGGCAAGCTCGTCGAGGCCGAGATACTCGACGCGGACCAACCCGAGTTGTTCGAGGTTCGGGTTCGTGTACCGCCACCCGCGGCGCTGGTCGAACCAAACGCGGTATGCGAGCACCTGCCGCAACGTCTGCTCGGCCTCCTGCAGCGCGAAACCCTTGAGGCTCGGCTCGATGAGCCACTCAGCGCGGCTCTCGGGCCGATCGAAGCCGAGGGCCTTCTGTTGCTCACCGCCGAGCTGCTCGCTGCGGAGTCCTATTGTCGCCGGATCGAGCGCGCCGAGAAACCCGGCGCGAATGAGGCTCACGAACAAGAAGTCGTTGAAATGGCCCGACTGCAGCGCCGCATCCTGCCGGTTGTCGGTGAAGCCGAGCAGCTTCCGCGTGTGCTCGGACAGCCCGGAGTCGCCACGGTGCATCCACCGCAGAGCGCTCGACACGAGCACCGTGGTCGCCGACGAGCGCCCTTCTGCCGAGAGAGAGGCGAGCCGCGTGCGATCGCGCGCTGACGTGGCGTGCGTCGTGCTGCAGCGCAGGCAGAAGCGGAACCTGCCCGGGATGAACCATGCTCTCGCTCCGGCGCCGACTCTTCCATCGGGCGTGACCGCGATGTCGTCGACGCGCACTTTGCGATAGTTCGCCTTCAGGCGAGGGTTCCCGGCGGCGTCGAGCTCGAGCCAGGTCTCGGGATAGTCCTCGACCTTGCCACCGAAGGTGAAGTCGGCGTCCTTCGGGTGAAGTGTGAGGAAGCCGAACACGGACGTCTCATCCTGCTCCTCCTCTTGCGGCCCCGATTCGTCGTCGGGTCGGGCGATGGGCGCGTCGTCGATGTCGCGAGCGTAGAGGACGCGTTCCGAGCCAGTCTGGGCGAGGCGGACCGGGTGATACTCGTGCCCGCACTCGCGGCAGAAGTGTACCGGGTACAGCCGCTTCTCTTCGGCGCTACCTGGAAGGAATTGCTGGCCCTCGACCGTCACCCCGCGCGCCGGCGGCGGGTCGAGCGTGGCGAACGCGTGGCCGGCACCCGAGATGAACTGGTGGAGCTTGAACGCGAAGAAATTCCGCTCGGGCGCGTCTGCCTTGCCGGTTCGCTCCTTCTCGGATGTGCTCGAAACGAGCAGCAGGTGGCGCAACGCTGCACGACAGGCCGCAAGCTCGCGCCCAGATTCGACTTCCAGCTTTCGCGCCGCCTCTTCGAGCGTGAGCGGCCGGGCACGGACCCATCGTTGGTCGGCATCCGACCAGTCGATGCCGAGCCGTGTCTCGACCCAAATCGCCAGGGGATGTGCCCGCAGCTCGGCGTCCGTGACGTTCTTCGGAATGGCCGCGTCGACGGCAGCTCCGAGCGCAGGCTTCACCGAATCGGCGGTCTTCGTCGGCTCGGTCACGCGCTCCAATGTCTCGACGACGATCTTGTCGGGGGAGATCGGCACCGAGAACAGTTTCGACGCGGTTTCGGCGACGACCGCGTTCTTCGCCTGCTGCGAGCCTTCGCTAGCCATCGTCGCGGACGTGCCGATGCACTGCAGACGCTCATCAGGCGACAACAGCTCGCGAACGCGGCGTACCAGTAGCGCCACGTCGGCTCCCTGCCGGCCGCGATAGGTGTGGAGCTCGTCGAGCACGAGGAAGCGGAGGCCCTTGCAGTTGCCGATGACCCGCCGATCGAGATCGCTCTGCCGCGTCATCAGCAACTCGAGCATCATGAAGTTGGTGAGCAGGATGTCGGGCGCGCTCTCCGAGATGCGCTTGCGCTCCTCGTCGCTCTCCTGACCGGTGTACCGGGCGAAGGTCACCGGCGGGCCGCCGGGCACGTTCTCCGACCACCTCTCCAGCTCCTCGAGCTGGCTGTTGGCGAGCGCGTTCATCGGGTAGATGACGATCGCCCTGGTCCTCGGCGCGCCGCCCTTGCGCTTCTCCGCGAGGATCGCGCTGACCATCGGGATGAAGAAGCACAGCGACTTGCCGGAGCCGGTACCGGTGGTGACGACGTAGCTGTCGCCTCCGTGAGCGAGCGCGATCGCCTCCGCCTGATGGCGGTGGAGCACGAGCGGCTGGCCGTTCACGCGGAAGATATCGGCAACGCCCGCGTCGAGCGCACCGCCGTCGACGAGAGCTTGGATGCTCTTGCCCGCCTTGTACCGCGGGTTGATCTGGATGAGCGGCTCCGGCCAGAACCGCCCCTCGGCGTAGATGGCCGCGATCTGCTCGCGGATGTCGGCCGCGTGGATGGTCGTGAACGAAGTGGCGAACTGCTTGTACTCGCCGACGACGCTGTCGCGCAGCGAGAAAACGTCCATGCTTTTCGCGACCATAGCTCCCCGTCCCCGTCGCCGGGCCTTGGATCCCCTGGTTCGGCGCGGCCGATCATTGTTGCCCGGGTTGCCGACCGGGATCAAGCAGGAGCCCGCCGGCCGATCCGCCCGGCGGCGCGATCCGCTGACGTGAGCCCGGACTTGCCTCCCCGTGGGGGTGGCACCGCGGGCATGCTCTCCTCGAGCCCACTCGGGCAAGGAGACCATCGTGACGAAGAAAAGCCAGACGGCAAACGATCAGCGCAGCTTCACCAAGAACCCGAACAACCCGGCGTACGTCGCCGATCGAGCGAACCGCGTCGGGCTCGGACATGCGGATCCGCCGCCACCTCCGCCGCCGCAGCCGGACCCCCAGGCGGGCAAGAAGTAGGCGGGCGTGGGAAGGGTCGGCGGAGCCTTGGCGTTCGACGAATAGGCGTCATGGTTTCGCCGACCCAACCGTTGCCTACCGCCGCCCAGGCCATCGCGTGGGTCGCATCCGCCCTTGCGCTGGCGGACGTTCGCAGCGGCACCCAAACGTTCTCGGAGTCCACCGTCAAGAGGATCGCGGCCTGCGACCCGTCGGTGTCCGACGAGAAGGTCTCCGCCTTGCTAGCCGGTGTCGTTGAAGGGGTGTTCCAGCCGAAGTATCTCGCGGGCCGCGGCCTCGACGACAACACCGCGGCGCAGCACCGAGGCGTCGTCCTCGCGGGGCTCGAAGGTGCACTCGCCGTGTGGGGCAGGCTCGCGTCCGTCGTGAACGCGGCCGACGACCGACAGCGTCCGGCCGTCATCCAGTTGATGAGCGTCGTCGCTCTCGGTGACATTAGCGCCCGGCTCGCCGCTTACCTCGCGCTCTACGGGCACGTCGTTCCAAGCTGGAGGCGCATCGGCAGCTGGACACGGAAGCCGGGCATCGCCGAGGCGCTCAGTCAACTCCGAGAGCGCGCGAACCACCGCGCCTCCGATGCAAAGTTGCGCGAGGGCGCTGGAATCGAGCCGCATACGTTTCGGGACCTGCGCACGGGACGCCACCTGCCGAAGGAGAACACGTTGCTGGGTCTCGCCCGGGCGCTCGCGCCGCTGCATGTCGACGACGGCTTGACCGCCGAAGAGATCGTCGTGGAGCTACGGCTGGCGCGCCTCATCGCTTGCGTTCGCGAGGCGCTCTCCAAATCCCCGGAGTTGGCACGCGCCGTGGCGTTCGAGATTCGCACGTTCGACTTCTACGTCTCCGACCTGCGCCGCTACTCGCCTCGGGACCTTGCAGGAATCGTCGCCGCGGGAACCCAGTGGTCGCGCTGGCCCGAGGTCCATGCCCGTCTCCAGCACGTCCTGCTCGGCGATGTTGTCAGCATCGCCGCTGCGATGAAAGCCGAAGCGGATCAGGCCGAGACGGAGTTTCGCCTGATCGCGGAGACAGATCCCCGTGCGGCCCTTCGCTCTTCCGCCGATCGGTGCCGGCTGCTCGCCGCGCAAGCGCGGGAGAGCGTGTCGGCGTGCCCTGGGTGGGAGCGGACGACCGCCGCCGACCTGGTAGCGATGTGGGAAGGCTCGGCTGCGGTGTTTTCGGCCGTTGCCGACGGCAGGCCCCCGCCTCGTGCGAGTCTCGACCGCGACACTTTGAAGGCGAAATGCCTCTGTGACCAAGCCGTGGCCCCGTGGAGCAATCTCAGCCGCGGGCAGCAACATGCCCTCTTCCACCAGGCGGTCGAAACTGACCCCGCGTGCGCCTACGTCCGGTTTCAGTACGGAGCATTCCTCGCGCAGGACGACTCGCAGGCGGATGAGGCGATCCGGCACCTCGGCGTCGCCGTAATGCTCGATGATGACTACAACGAGGCCCGCGGCGTTCTTGCCACGGCCTTGCTCGGGGCAGGTCGCCATGAAGAGGCCCTCCAGCACGTCGACGTCCTCGAACGCCGCGAAGGACCCTCGTCGACGACCACGTTCGTTCGCGGTGCGGCTCTGCTCGGGCTTGGACAAGCCGAGGCGGCGCGCGACGTGTTTCAGGCACGACTTCGCGCGGCGCGCCGCGATCTCGTAGGCCACCTAGGAATGGCCGAAGCACTGGAGGCACTCGGCGACCACCGCCTTGCTCGCCGCCACCGCCGGGTGTTCGAGCTGTTGTCGGGCAGGCGGTCGCCGCGGGCCTAAAGAGCAGCGCGTGGGGTGATCCGCGTGTCGGCTCGGTTGCTGCGGCCGCCAGAGTCTGCCCGTGCGCTGGTGGCGGGGAGACGTTTCTGCTCGACGCGTGACGAGCGGCCGGCGAACAATGGCCCTCGGCGGCCGGGCTCAAGGTCTAAGGGGTACGACTCGTACCCGCCCTTGCGGCACTGCTTCTTGTCTGTGATCCCGGCCGCCGTTGTGAATGGATTTTCGTCCCCTCCGCGACCGGCGCGACCTTGCCGCCTATCTCGCCACCAGCGATCAGATGGTATCGCGGATCGTTCACGCGCCCGACGACGAGCTGTTCCTTTTGCACGCCATCCCGAAGCGCGGCGCTCCGCGCGCGCGTCGCGAGGTTTGGTCGATTCGGCACACTGACGTGGCCGACGTCTACAAGGGTCTCGCACGTCGGCTCTGGGCGTTCCTCTGCCTGGCGCTGCCGGGCTTTCCGCACGCGGCCGCCCATGGATACGTTCCAGGGCGGTCGACGCTGACCAATGCAGGACGGCACCTTGGCGCCGACAAGCTCCTGCACGCCGACATCCACGCGTTCTTCCGATCGATCACTCGGGACCGCGTGGTGAGCGTGCTACGGCAGGCCGGTCTCGGGGAGGAGGGCGCGAGCGCTCTGGCGGGCGTCGTTGTGCGAGACAATCACGTGCCGCTCGGCCTGAACACGAGCCCCATCATCGCGAACGCTGTCTGCCATGAGCTGGACCCGCGTCTGGTTCAGCTGGCGCCGGGCGGCACGTACACTCGCTACGCTGACGACTTGACGTTCTCCGGCCCGCACCTCCCGGAAAAGAAGCAGGTAGCGGAGGAGCTCGCCGGCTTCGGCTTCACCCTCGCCGAGGAGAAGTGGCGGGTGGCCCGTCGAGGCCGTGGGCTGTACGTGACCGGTCTGTCGCTGGAGAAGGGCGATCGCCCACGAGCTCCGCGGCGCCTCAAGCGGCGATTGCGCCAGGAGTTGCACCATGCGGCGCTCTTCGGGCTGGCGCACCACATCGGGCGTCGTGGCTACGCATCGATGGAGTCCGGTATCAACAAGATCGACGGGACGATTCGCTATGTTCGCGGCATCGAACCCGAGCTCGGACGCTCGCTGCTGCAGGCATGGCAGGCCATTCTGGCGAAGGAAGGACAATCCGCGGGGTACTCCTCACGCGAACCAAGCACGCCAAGGGACGTGCTCTTCCTGCTCGACGAGTCGCAGGTCGACGGGGCTGAAGGGCAGGTGCTGCTCCTGGCGTTGACCGTCGTCGAAGACCCCGAGCTCGTACGCGACGTCCTCGCCGGGTTCCTGGCCGAGCTGAGGGCCAACCCCTATGGCGGAACGCCTGCGGATGTCCTGGACGACGAGGGTCTGCATTGGAACACCCTCACGCCCGACGATCGGACCGAGGCGACGAAACGAATTCGCGCCCTGCCGTTCAGGTCGTTCGTCGCGTATTCACCGCTGCCGAGCGGTGATCGCGACACCTACGATCGTGTCTACCGGGCTCTGCTCTCGACCATCATCGAGGGACGCTTCATTCGCTACGACGGCTGCCGCGTCAAGGTTCTCGCCGAAGAGAACTCGAAGGTGAAGCCCGAATCGGTGGCTGATATCGTGAGATCGTCCTACGAGCGGCTCGCAATGACGCTGCGGCGACGGCCAATTGAAGAGCCCGCCTGCGCCACGGTCGCAAAAGCATCGGATGCGGCGTTGCCCCTGCCAGATCTGTTGCTCGGCGTGTTCATCGACTACGCGCGCAGCGCGATCAATGCGCAGTCCGAAGCCGAGGCCGCGGCGAAGTCCACGAAGAGGAAGAGGCAACTCTCCGGCGCGCAGGCGCAAGCGCGGTTCGAGCAGATCCGCGACAAGATCCGCGCCATCTACGATGTCGGCACCGGGGCCGTATGCTCGCGGCGTAACCCGTTTCGACCATGGCGGCCGACGTGATCGCCGGATCAACCTGCTGCACACATCTTCGAGCGCCGCACCGCCTTCTTGTACGGAACCCGCCAGTTCGACCGTCCAGCGGCGATCTCATTCACGCCATGCCGCAACCCGCGCGAGCATCCGCCGCTGATGCGCATCGTCCTCCTTTGCTAGGATGGCGATCACCTCCGGCCCGCCTTTGGTCAGGCGATAGAGCACGCGCACAGGGTGGCGGCCATCGCGGTGGCGTAGCTCCCAGATGGCGCCCCCGTCGTCGCGGGTGCCGCGGAGCATCTTCACGTCGCGCTTGCCGCGCGCTAGGTTGTAGAAGGTCACCTGCCGCAGGCCTTCGAGCAGCGCCCACTCGGGCGTGGCGAGTTGCTCCCGGCTGCGCGCCAGAGCGTCCGGTGCGACACGCATCTCGGCGAACGTGTCGGTTTCGGTAAGCTGGTCGGGGTCGTCGTCGATGACGACCGGCGCCTGGGGCGCGGCCGGCGCGAGCGCGGCGGTCATGAGCTCGGTGATCTCGCGGGCGGTTCGGGCGCGAGCGTCCGGTTCGGCGGCCTCACCGATCGCGGTGGCGACAGCGTGGTAACGCTGGCGCAGCTCGCGGGCCGCGGCCCCGCGTTCGATGAGCACCGGCCAGATCGTGGCAAGGGCGCGGTGCCGGTCGTGTTGCCATGACGCCGTGAGGCTGGCGTCGAGCGCTATTTCGGCGTCGGAGAGCGCGTCCGCGACCTGCGCCGCGGCCGCCGGGGCCTCGATCAGGTGGTCGAGCGTAGCGACGAGACCGCCACCGCCGGCGAGCGCGCCCAGCCACCCCGCGCACACGGCGGCATCCTCGATCGTCGCGAGCTCGGCGGCGCGCCGGTAGTGTGCCTCCAAGGCCGCCTTCGGCTCCGACCGCGAAACCGCCCGCGTATTGAGGCGCGCACGGAGCGCCTCAAGCGCGAGGGATACCGCGCCCGGGCCGGGAGCCGTCGGCGCCTCCGGTCGCTTTGGCTTCGGCTCCGCTTCGGGGACCGAGTCCCGTTCGCGTAGCGCGTCCTCGATCGCCACCTCGGCGACGAGCGCGTCCCACTCGAGCGCCTCGCGGCGCACTTGCAGATCACGCAGCGCCTCGGCCACGGACTCGGCAGGCGCTGATCCGTAAAGCGCGAAGACGGCGCGCTCGGCTGGATCGAGCTCCCCCCGCGGCACGGACGCCATCAGCCGTTCGACGCGATCGCGATCAGCGAGGTAGCCCGGCCGGGCGTGCGCGAGCCGCATTTCGGCCATCCACGCGTGCGGGCCGCGCGCCGAGAGCATCCCGACCTTCTCGCGCGCCTTGCGAGCGGCCTTGCCGTTGCCAAGCTCGCCGGCCACCGCGAGCATTTCAGCCGCCACACCGAGCGTCGGTCCCACGCGAAGCTCTTCCTGCAAGTCCTTGAGCAGCTCGACGCTTCGTTCGCCGGCGCGAAAGCGCGCTTCATTGAAGCAGCCGAGCGTCACCGCGTCGCGCGGATCGATCTCGTGCGCACGGGCAAGCACGGCGAGATGGTCGGCGTGCTTCGCGTGCGATAGCACCGCGGCGCGTAGGCGAAGGTGGTGGCTCAGCATGTCGAGGGCGGACGAGAACAGTCCGTCGGGCGAAACGAGCTCGGGCCGGTAGTCGGGGCTTCTCGTGTCGCCCATCGCGAGCTCGGCCATGCCGCAGCGGTCGAATTGATGGAGCAGCTCGCCGGTGGTGATCACCGACTGGAGCTGCCCGACGTGCCACGCCGCGTAGTCGCGGAAGGTCTCGTCGAGCGGCACCTTTTGCACGCGCGCCTTCACGACGCTGAGCAGGCGATCCTCGCGGCTGTCGCCGACGGGCTCGGGCCCCGACGAGATCACGCTGTCGAAGAGCGCGGCGGCACGGGGGCCGGGCTCTCCAGCGGCGATGCCGCACCGATCGAGCAGCCAGTCGCGCACGCGCCGGCAGCGGGCGAGTGCCTCGCCGAGCTCGACTTTGCTCGCGGGGCGCTCGGTGGCGGTGATGACCCAGAGGTCGACGCGAAAGCAGTCGAGCGCGACGAGCGAGCCTATGAGCGCGTTGCCGAGGGGATCGTGCTCCCGATCGGTGCGCCAGCACGCCTCGAGAAAGGCTTCGAGGCCACGGGCTGCACTGATCGCGATCGCCAGGCGGCTCTGCGCCTCGCCGAACGTGCGCTCCAACGCCGGCAAGTCGCCCTTGAGGTACGCGAGCGCGGCGGCGCATGCGCACCAGAACGTCTTGGTCGACTCGTTGAAGCGCGACGCGAGCATCGCCTCGAACGCCTGCAAGAAGTCGGGCTGCTTGATGAGAACGTGCACGATGAGCGCGGCCTGCGCGTCGCTGGCCCACTGCCGCGACAACAGCTCCGAGAGTGAACGGTCCATCAAATGCGCCGGCGCCGCGCCCGGCAGCGTGCTGACGGGCCCGCGCATGAGGCGGCGCAGGCAGATGTGCTCGGTGTTCGTTTGGTGACTGCGCCCCGCCTCCCACGGGATGACCGGCAGCCTCATGCCGGTGGTCGGCATGGGCAGCACGGTCACGTTCAAGCGCGTCGCCGCGGTGAGCAGCGTCGGCTCCGGCTTGACGAGCGTGGGCGCGTGCAGCTGCGGGATGGCGCCCGGAAAGCCGCGCTTGGCGAGGTGGTCGTCGACGAGCGGATCGACGAAGTAGTCGGGATCGGTGAAATCGCCGTAGGCGTCGATCGAGCTCGCGTCGACCGGTTTGGCCACGGCGCGCCGTGTGCGCGGATCGATCTGCTCCGAACCAAACGCGATGGTCACGCGGCGTCCGTCCGGTGAGCGGGCGTAGAGAACGGCGCCCTTGCTGCCTCCGAGCGTTTCGCGCACGCCGGCACCGCTCAGCACCGAGCGCATCAATCCGAACACGAATTCGTCCGGCTGGGCGGTGCGGTTCAACACGGCGAGCGCCTGCATGATCCCTTCGGGGCCCATGCGATCGACGAGCTCGCGAGCTTGGTAGACGTCGAACCCGCACTCGCGGGCGATCCCGAGGCGCGGAGTCACCTTGCCGCGCTCGTCGACGAACATCTTGCTGGCCCAGCTGACGAGCCGCGCCTCCAAGGTGGGCCCCGGCGGCGGCGCGACCACCTGCTTGCGAACGGGTGGCACCTTGGCGGCGCGCGTCTGTTTCCCCTTGTTGCCCACGGAGGATTCGCGCCTTGCGTAGCATGGTCAGGGCGTCGAGAGTCGGCGCGGAATCGAGTACGCTCGCGTTCTGCGTCATGCCGAAGAAGAAACTGCCGGTGATCGCCGAGCCCGCGCCTGGAACCCGCGCGGTGCTGTGCGCGACCGCCGATTTCAAGGGGCCGCTCCTTCAGGGGCTTGGCCCGCTGAAGCTCGTTTGCGGCAAGTGCGGCTACGTCCTCGTTCGCGGCGTCAACGGCGTCGAGCACACCAACGTGGTCCTGCAGTGCCCGTCCTGCCGGTCGTACAACGACGCCGCCAAGCTCCTCGTGAACTGACCCAAGCGCGGATCGGGGCGCTCGCCGCGCTGGCCCTCCCGACCGAGAAACTCGCCCCCGGCCCCCGCAGGGGGCTACCGTGGGGCGATGGCTCGCACCGGGAAGCGCTCTCCTCGTACCTTCGGCACCGCCTCGGCGTTCATCCGTTCTCAACCGAGGACCATGCCCGCCAAGGCGGTGGTGGAGGCGGCGGCGAAGCACGGCTTCAAGATCGACGAGCATCGCGTCTACAACGTGCGCTCGGCAGCGAAGGCTCGTGCGAAGACCAAAGGGGCGGCCCGAACCATCGTCCGGGCCTCGACCACTATCCCGTGCTCCGACCTCACGGCCGCCGACGGCGCGCTGATCCAGGCCGCGCTCGACGTTGGCCTTCAGCGAGCCCGCGAGCTGATTGCTCGACTCGAGCGGGCACTCGGCCGCGCGGCATAGCCCGCCGGGTTCCGTTGGCGGCACGAGCGACCGCTCGTCGCGACGGTGCATCACGAGAGCGCGGCGCGCCCACGTGGCCCACGTTGCGCCACGTTGGGCGATCACGTACCGGGTCGCGTCGTCGCCGCGTCCCGCGCGCCCGGCGCCACACGGGCCAACGTCGCACGAACCGT
>JACXTT010001697.1_pt1 | contig 36186 bp, 32 predicted proteins | sample 9270951 | NCBI WGS metagenome assembly JACXTT01 (sample SAMN15532306, study PRJNA645909) | rock metagenome | isolation source: weathered quartz diorite | place: Puerto Rico | collected 2017-06-21 | reverse complement strand
TGCGGCGCCGCGGCCCCCAGCGCCGGGACGCTGCCGCGTCGGGTGCAGCTTGCGCTCACCTTCCAATTCTCTCTTGTCAACAACGGGTCGCTGTCGTTGAGTCGGCTTTCGGGTGTACAGGGGCTTCCCAGGTTCCGCCTTCGGCGGCATCTTGTCCGGAAGCGGCGGTAACATTCCCGGGCGCCCGGGCATACGCGGGCCGGGACGCGTGCCGGTCGGTACAGCGCCACGACGTTGCTCAAATGGCCGCGCTGGCGCACCACCAGGCCCCGCAGAACCACCGGCACGCGGAGTAAATTGGCGATCCTGACCAGGTTGCTGCGGCCTCATGGGCTGGCCGGGACGCGGTCCTCCCGTGCGGGAGCCGCTCGGCGTAGTTCCAGGCAAAGGTCCTCGATTGCCGGTGGGCATGCCCGGACGTGCCGAAACTCCTGGCCGTGCAGCGGGAGGCGTAGGTCGAGCCGGAGAAGCAGGCGCGGCGGCCGCGGGGCGCACTGCGGAAGGTTGCGTACCATGCGCAGGTTGTGCCGGGGCAGGTCGTACGGTTGTCGTCGGTGTTGCTGGTTGCCCTGAAGGTGTCGTCGGCCGAATAGGTAATGGTGGCGGCATTGCCGGTGCCGCTGGCTTTGTTGCGCCGGGAGTGCTGGGAGGCACAGGTGTCGCAGGCGGAGTGACAGGCGCGGCTGGTTTATGTGCCGGAGCGACAGTTGGCTTCGCGGCCGCAGGGGCCGCCGGTTTTGCGATTGTTGGAGGAACCACTGCAACAGCAGGAGGCGCAGCCGCAGGTCTCATCCGCGTGGCTTTGGCGGCGTCTTCTTTCGTTTCTTTGTCGGCTTTCGCGGCGGCCTCGGCCTTGGCCTCTTCCTCCGCCTGACCTTGCAAATGTCTGCGAACTTTCTCTGCGACATCCACCGGTATCGAACTGGAGTGCGTCTTTTTTTCGGCGACCCCGTAGCCGGCCAGAAGATCAATGATCGCTTTGGCCTTCACTTCCAGTTCGCGGGCCAGCTCGTTAATTCGAACTTGGTTTGCGTCGCTCAGGAATTTGCCTCTTCCGCCTGATCCGCGTCGCTCTTCGCTTTTGCAGGCTCATCCTCTTCCGCAATCTTTTCCGCAGGAGCACCTTCTGCCGTTTCGGCGGCGGCTTCACCGCTCTCGGGTGCCACGGTTTCGCTACTCTCGGGCGGCGCGGCTTCGACTTCCGTCGATGCGCTGCTCTCCGCCGCAGACTCAGCTCCTTCGGTGGTCTCGGAGCTTTCAACAGTCTCGGCCGGCGCGGGGGCCGCCTCTCCGCCGCCTTCATAGAAGCGATTCACTGCCTGATAAATCTTGTCTACCATCTTCTCGCCGATGCCCGGAATTTCCATCAACTGCTCCGGCGTCATTCCCGCCAGTTTCTCGACGTTGGTGATACCCGCGGCCTCGATCTTCTCGATGGTCTTCGGACCCACTCCCGCGAGCGCCGTCAACGGCGTCGTCGGCGCGGTCAGCGCCGTCATCTGTTCCTCAATCTCGCGGCGCTTCTCTTCCTCGCTCTTGATGTCGATGTCCCAGCCAATCAGCTTGCTCGCTAACCGGACGTTTTGTCCCTTCTTTCCGATGGCCAGAGAAAGTTGTGAATCCTCAACGATTACCTCGAGCTTGTGATTCTCGGGGTCCGTAATTTGCACCCGCGTCACTTTCGCCGGGCTGAGCGCCTTCTGTGCGAACGCCACCGTTTCTTCGTTGAACGGAATGATGTCGATCTTCTCGCCACGCAGTTCGCGGATGATCGACTGCACGCGCATGCCCTTCATGCCCACGCACGCGCCCACGGGATCCACGTCCTTGTCCCGGCTCATCACCGCAACCTTGGTGCGCTCGCCGGCCTCGCGCGCCGCAAAGCGGATCTGCACGGTGCCGTCGTAAATCTCGGGCACTTCCATCTCGAAAAGCCGCTGTACCAGGCTGGCGTCCGCTCTCGAAACAACCACCTGCGGTCCTTTCGCGGCGCGGTCTACCGCCTTAATCACCACGCGCAGACGCTCGCCAATGTTGTAAGTTTCAAGCTTGGATTGCTCGCGCTTTGGCAATCGCGCTTCCGTACGCCCCATGTCCACGATCAAATCCGGGCCTTCCGCGCGCTTCACGATCACCGTGATCAGCTCGCCAACGCGCTTGTGGTATTCGTTGAAGATGGTGTCGCGCTCGGCTTCGCGGACCTTCTGGAGGATTACCTGCTTGGCTGTCTGCGCCGCGATGCGTCCCAGCACATCCGTCGGCTTCGCTGCTAAAATCTCCGTGCCAACTTCAGCAGCCGGATCCTTTTTCTTGGCCTCCGCCAGACTGACTTCCTTTTTCGGGTCGGTCACTTCCTCGACCACGGTGTGCACTGAATACACGTCCACTTGCCCGGTTTCCTGATTGAACTTCGCGCGCAGGTCTTCCTCGGTCTTGTAATACTTCCGGGCCGCCACCACCATCGCGTCCTCGATCGCCGCCACGACGATTTCCGGTTCGATGTGCTTCTCGCGGCTCAACATCTCGATTTGTTGTGAAAGCAGATTCGCCATTTCCCGTTCCTAATCGCGTCCTACTCTTAGAATCCCCCGACCGCCCTAAAACTCCACCACCAGGTTGGCCTTCCGTATCCCCTCGATCGGCAACTCCACAATCCTTGCCTCCCGCCCTTTCAGCTCCATGCGGACTTTGCCGTCCGCGAATCCTGCCAGGCGTCCCTCAAAAAACTTCGCATTCCCCACCGGCTCGTTGGTCGAGATCTTCGCCAGGCGTCCTCTAAACCGTTCGAAATCCGCCGGCTTCTTCAGCTCTCGATCCAGCCCCGGTGAACTCACTTCCAGGGTGTACCCGGCCGCTCCCGGAATCAGATCCTCCACATCCAGGATCACGCTCAATTGCTGGCTCACTCGCTCGCAATCCGAATGGCTGATGGCGGAATACCCCCCGCCAGATTCCGTGCTCCCTCCAATCACCCCCGCAGCATCGCTGATCGGCGCTGTGGCCGTGGGCAACCGATCGATGTACACCCGCAGGAAGCGCTGCTTGCCGACTTTCCACTCGACATCAACGATTTCCAGACCTTCAGAGCGCGCCACGCGTTCGGCGGCTTGGCGGATTTTCTCCAATTCCACTTTAGAGACTCCCCGGCCAAGGCCGGTCTTTCGAGCACTGCAACCGGCGGCAACAAAAAAGTGGGCTCGCGCCCACTTAGTCGTGCGACCCGCTTCAGAGCGAAACCCTAGTATATTCTCGCAATAAGGCAAAAGCAAGATACGGGCGGAAAGGCGGAAGGGGGACCGGCCTAGCTGGCGTTCATGCCACACTCCTTCCCGCGCTGATGCAGCATTGACGTACTTTAACTTTATGTAAAAACGGAGCTTACTTCCGGGCTCACTCCTCCTCCCGGGCAGAAGCGTTTCCGGGTTTTCTAGCGATGAATCCAATTCCAAAGCACGCCAAAAATGTACCCGAACGCATACCCGACAGTAGCTGTGACAAGAACAAGGATTCCAGAGACCCCGGGGCTAAATGGTTCAACCGTGTAGGGCAGCTTCAGAAAGTGCATCCACAAGACGAAATTCAGGACCCATTGCGCCCAGCCCACGGCCACCAGAAATGCCCACACTACGTGCCATCCACCGATTAAGGCCCCAAGTGCCAGCCCGACTTTGTTCGGACTAATCGTGCCCATGGCGTTCTCCTTCCTTAGGTCACTTCATCAGCTTTACCGTGCCTGTGTAGGTGACCCTGCGCACATGGGCTGGGTGATGCCCTGACAATCTTTATTTCCTCAGGCCCCTGCCTCTTCACATGGAACCGCGAAGACCCCAGCCGGTTATCTATGCGACTCGGCGGGATTCGCAATCGCCACTGCAATCAACAACAACTTGTCGAACGGATATTCCACCTCAGAAGCCGGGGATCGCCTCTTGTGCGCAAGGATGCGAAAATGGTTCGCCCATAAGATGGCCTTCAACTGTTCCAGGGAATAACGACATACGAGTATGGCCTTACCAGGTACAAACGGGTCGGGCATTTCGCTGTCCCCATTGCCCTCCTGCATGGTCAAGCCGAATATCCCTGCAACGGTCAAAAGGCGCCGAGTTTTCGCCACCACCGTTTCAAAATCGTTCCGCGGCATGTGAAAAAGAGAATACCCAGCCCAAACGGCATCGAACCTGCCCGAAGGATATCTCAATTTTCGGATGTCTTCCCTGCGAAATACGATCTCCGGAAATCGGCCGCTGGCCACCGCAATCATCCGTGCGGACAGATCCACACCTTCAACTCTCATGCCTCTCTGGAAGAAATACTTCGCGGTGCTCCCCGTCCCGCAACCTAAGTCCAGCAGCTTCGAACCCTTCTTGACATGCTTGAGAAACTCATCCCACAACAGCTTGTCCGGATTACCGGACTCGTAACGAAGCGCGTACTCTCCCGCCAACTTGTCATAAATCTCAATCACTTTTTGCGATGTAGAATCCGCACTTTCACAAGTTGCGCCAGACCTGTACGTGCGATGCGGTTTGCGTCCCTTGCCAGTTCTTTGTGCCATCGCGCTCTTGCTCCCATGCTGCAAAATTATCGATGCTTCCTCGCCAGTTGGGGAGGTCATCACAAATGCTGAGGAATTACATGGGCAAGTAACCATTTTCTAGGCGATTCCTTGGGAATAAAAGCGCTCTGCGATTTTCTCGAAGAAGAGGGGTGCATAAGCCTCGAACCGCCGCTTTTTTTCAAGTTCGTTCGCATTCGGTGTCTAAAATACCTGGATGAGCCGGAATCCATTAGACAAGACCTGCACTTTAAAACAAAACGCCTCAAGGTGTCCCCCGAGGCGTTCGAACGAAATCTCTATTCGCTCCAGAAACTTCTATTGCTGCGGTGGCTTCTGAGCTGGCGGCTGCGTTGCGGCGGGCTTCGGAGCAGGTTTCGGTTGTGCTGGCGCCGTAGCAGCAGCCTTCACCGGATAGGCCTGGTCGTACAGACGAATAATGTCCTGTGTCACGTCGATCTGGTTCGATTTATAAAGAATGGGCGAATTCTGCGCCGATGAATCGAAGATCGCGGCATAACCACGTTCGCGCGCGTAGCGGTCCAGAACGTCGACCAGTTTGCGGCCGATGCGGTCTATAACTTCCCCTTGCGCGGCGTTCACATCTTCCTGGTACTCATTCTGTTTACGGTCGATCTGCTGCCGGAGCCGTTGTCCCTGTGTGGTAAGTCTGGCCTCTTCTTCCTGACTCAGCTTTCCCGCACTGGTCTGGAGGCGCTGGCCCAAGTCGCTCAACTGTTTGTTCATGTTCTCGAGCTCGGTCTGCCGCGCAGCGAACTGCGATTGCAGTTCCGCCGAGGCCAATTTGCCCTCGGCGGTATTGCCAATGGCGATGCGCACATCGATCACGCCGACTTTGTTCGCGGCGGAAGCTCCCGCCGCGGGAGTTTCCTGGGCCCATCCGGCCGTAGTGGCAAACAGGCCTGCCGCCACGAGGGCGCCGCTGCGAATCAACGTTGCGCAAATCCCTGGCCCGGCCTGGCTGAAAATTCTCGAATTCACTTTTTTCTCCTTGTTGTAGGCGATTCCGGCAAAACCGGCATCAACCTTGACTGATTTTGTATGGGCTAAAACTGATTCCGCTCCCCCTGCGCGCTCTGCAAGCAATACGCAAACTGTGAAGTATAGCCGAGCCTCTGTCTCTCCCGCAATCAGAAACCCAGGTCCCCGCGGGCGGATACATCTCAGTAAATCATAGGATGCGGGATAGCTCTTCTTTGCTGCCCCGATGGAAAAGTCCTGCTTTTTCCTGGCACCGAGACACCCATGGAGAGCCTTACCTCGGCAGCGGATAAAGCAGCACGCGGTTGTTCGCTTGGTCCGCGATCACCGCCATGTTTGTCCGCGGATGAATCGCCACGGCGAATTGCGGCGAGCCCCCGATGCCAAATGTCGCGCGCGTCTGGAATGTCTGTGAGTCAATGACCGAGATCGTCTTGCTCGCCGTATTCACCGTGATAATTGTTCCTGTATGCGAATTGTAAGCCAGCGAAGTCGGATTGACCCCCACGCGAATCGTCTGCGTCTGGCCCGTATCCGGATTGATCGCGGTGATCGTGTTGCCGTCGCTCGAGGTGATGTAGAAGAGCGCCGGGGAAAACGCATTGTCAAGGACCACGCCTGTGGGCGTCGCGGAGACGGCAGTCACGGAAGCGCTGGATCGCTTTGCCGGCGCACCACCTCCAATATCAACGACATCAACAATCCCGGTCGCCGGGAACGTCCCGTTCTGTTGCAGCGCGGTTACGACGGCGAGGCCGTGTGAGTTCGTGCCGCGGTCGGGGTCGATGGCCACGGCGATGGGTTGTTGATCCACAGCGCCCGAAATCGCTGAGGGAGTACCTGGAGGGGTGTTCTTCAGTACCGTCAAATCAATTAGAGATACCGTGTTTGACCCATTGTTCGCGACGACGGCGGCCCCGGTGTCCTGGTTGATGGCCACGCCAAGCGGCTTGCTTTGCACAGTTACGTGTGCAGCCACCGTCGCTGTATCGAGATTCACAATCGAGACGGTGCCATCTCCGTTGTTCGCGACGACCGCCAAGCCCAGGCGCGGAATCACGGCAACACCGGCGGGCGAGGTGCCCACGGCAACGGAGTTTTTTACCGGGGTGGCGGCACCGGGAGTGAGGTCGATGATGGAAATGTCATTGCAGCCGCTGTTGCTCACCACGGCGATGTTGCGCTGCTCGTCGATGCCCACCGCGCCAGGCTGCGGAGTCGATGTTCCGGTGCAGCCGCCGCTGACGTCGATCGCTTCTACGACAGTGAAGTCCGCTGCGTTGGACACTACACCAGGACTTGCTCCAACCTGGACCTCCAACGCAAAGTGGCGGGGTACAGACAAATACGGCGACGCGGGAATGTTGACGTCGATTTCACTGTTGGTTATGGAACTCGGCGTTAGGGGGACCCCATCCAGCAACACTTGGGCGCCGGCAGCAAAACCCGTGCCGAGAATCCTCACGCCGGTCAAATCTGAAGTTGAGGTCAGCGTCGCCTGGGGCAGAACGGCACTCGGCACGCCTCGGCCTGCGGGCACAATAAGCTGACTGATGTGTATAGGTTTAATCGTGGTGTTGTCACCGATAGAGATGGCTTCGAGCGAATTGCTGCCGGAATTCACGACCAGCGCGAGATTCGTTGCGGGGTCAACGGCCAAGCCACCCGTTACCGAGATTGCCGCGCTGCCGCCAGCAGGCGTGTAGGAACCCATGGCCGTCTGTCCCGTGGGGAAGGCCGCAGCGAGACGCTGGGGTTTCTGAGGATCGATAAAGGAGACCTCATTGCGCTGAGGATTGAGGGAGACGGCGACGTTGGTGAAAGGCTGTACGGCGACCCAGGTGGCGCCAATTTCCGGTGCGGTGCCTGCGTTCGCGAGGAAGCTCCCTACGAACAAGCTCAGCGAGGTCACGGCCTCATCGAGCGTGCTGATAAAGCTGATTTGCCCAAAGCTGGCATTGGGATTTGCTATCACGGCCTCGCGCGTCTCAGGATTGATGGCAATCCCCTGGTTCGTATTCGAAATGGAAAAGGTGAGCGCAGGATTGCCAAAACTTATCGAGCCCCCGCCGCCGTTTTCGTTGGCTCCCGTCTGCGCGTAGGTGAATGTAAAGGCGTCTATGACGCTGAGGACCTGGAACGAGCCGTTGAAATCGGAGGGGGTCACACCAGTAATGAGAACGGTGCCGCCAACCGCGGGATTGATGTTGTGGGGAGTGGAGCCCGTGTTGATGGTGACGATGTTATTGGAACGGACTGCTCCATTTGGCGCGGCCGCGATGGGCACGACAGAGTTCTTGTGCATTAAGTCGACTACGGACATTAAGCCCGCGCCACCGGGAGTCACAAAAGCAAGATGCAACCGCGGCTCGAAAGCTATCTGCGGCTTGGCGCCGGTGTTCAGCGAGACCGAAGCAACGGGACAGAAGGGACCTGTGGTACCGCCAATGCAGCCCGGCGCGGCATTCGAAGGATCGACGTTCACAATGAAGCCGACGTTGGTGTTGGAGAAAGCCACGAGAGCAAGGTGGGTAAAGGGATCAATACCGACCGCATACGGAGTTGGCGCCGTGGAGCCCGAAGCCGGCGGAATCAATGACCCGAGACTGGCGGTGCCAAGCACAGTTCCCGAAGGAATCTGGATCATCGTAACCGTGCTGTTGCCTCTGTTGACGACCGCCGCAAGGTGCGTGGCGAGTTGGTCGTCGATGGCCACTCCTGTGGGCTGGTTGAATGGCGTAGTAACCTGAGTGCCGAGCGTGGGAGCTCCGCCTGCCAGACTCACGATCTGCACTGAATTCGAAGCCTGTTCGGCCACTACCGCGAGACCTGCAGTTGAATCAACCGCAATCGCACTCGGAACTGGAGAAGCAACTGAGTTTGCACCAGGCAAAGCCAGCGTCGCCTTGATCGTAGCGGGAGAGCCCACGAGATCGGGCTGAATGGCGAAATTGACTACCGCTGTAGAAGGCGTGGCCGCACTATTCGTAACAGAGGCCGGGAACAACCCCGCGGTCGAAAGGTCTCCTGGATTTAAAGCGATTTGAAGTTGCCTTGACGTCGGGACGGGGGAAGAGCGCACAACACCGTTGAAAAATGCTGAAACGATGGGATTACCAGGCGCGCCAAAGAACCCGCCGTCCAGGCCTATAGTGCCCAGCGCCGTGGGACTCAACTGGAATGTATCGATCCGGGAACCGACAAGCGCGGGACGAACGTCAACGATCTGCATATTTTCGTTTTGAGAATTGCCCTGCTGGTCGACTACCGCGACAACATGAGTGCCTGCCGCGGACAGCTGGGTAGCATTCAGACGCAGGCGCGCCACTGCGGCGCTGATGATTTTAAGCTGCGTGGAATTGGGATCGATGCGCACGCCATCGAAAAGAACACTGATGGTCGAGCGCAGATTGGTGACGTTCAGGTAGACGTCTTGCTGCAGTCCGCCACGGGGCGCGATCGTCGGCGAAATTCCGGTGAAGGAGATAATGTTCTTCGTCGGATCCACCAGAGTAACAGTGGCGGTAGCGAAGCGCGTGGTGTCGGTCTTGTCGAAGGCCAGCATGGTGACGGACGTCGCCGTCGGCAATGTCGCCGGTGCGATGAACAAACCGGTGGAGTCCACGCTGCCGCATCCCGGGCTGCACGTGGCTGCCGAGGCATTGAGCGTCGTTGCCTGCGTGACCAGCCAAGTCAGGGGATTCGCAGCCGTGTCATTGACGGCTGACCCTGTAAACTTGAATTGTTCCGGCGTGAAGCCAGTGGCCCCCGAAGCCACGGTGGCGGTGGCGGGGGTAATGCCCACGCGGATTCCGGAATCGAGCGTGATCGTAGCGGTCCCAGTCTTCTTTGTGTTTTGCACCGATGTTGCCGTGAGGATAAGGGACGGGGGCGTGGTTGTGGAGCCAGGAGCCTGGACGAGCGAACTGGGAATCGTCGCCGGGGCAGTGTAAATAATCGTGGCCTTCGTGGTGCTATCGATGGTCCCGCAACCCGGTGAGCAGTTACTGCCGGAAATGGTGAGCGTCCAGGTCACATTGGTATTGCTGGCGCCGTTAACCGTGGCAGTGAACGACTGTTGCTGGTTCACGACAATCGTCAAGGCCGAAGGGCTCACGATGACGGTAACGACGTTGGACCTCCCGCCGCCGCCGCAGCCGGCCAGTGTCAGCGCCACACAAACAAGGCTCATTGCGATTCTTACCGCAAACTTTCGCCACTTCATTCCCACTATCTCCCCCGCACTGGCGCTACCGGCATTTCCTTGACGCGCCACTTTTTTCATTTCCCAAGTCATTTCGAATCTCGTGCGCTTCCCTGTCCCTAGAAGGTTCGGCTGACGGTGAACCCGAGTTTTGTCCGGGGCTCGAAGAAGTTCAGCCTTCCAGGATTCGCCCTCAAATTGTTGAGCGCCGGAACCACTTGAAAATTGTAAACGTCCACCGGCAAGGTGTTCTGATACAGCTTGAGCAGATCCTTATTGAACTCGGGCGGCAGCGAGACAATCTGCTGGTGGAATTCATTCACGTTATAGGCGTAGTACAGCCGGAACGGCGCCTGCACGATGGGCAGTTGCACCACGAATTCGATGCCGGTTGAGAGCCTAGGACGGAAGTTCGTGCCGGCAGCGATGGGAAGCTGCCCGGTTATTTTGGAGTCAGGAAACGCCTTGTTCAGATTGATGACTCCCGTGGGATCAAGCTTCAACCCGCTCTTTTTCAAGATGCCATCCGTCCCCACGTCTGCAAACAAGCTGGCAGTCACGGGGCCAACGATGGGAATTCGATATTCAAAATTGCCAAAACCCTGGAAATCACCGCCAGGAATCGTTGGCGAGAAGACCAGAACGGGGACATTTAACGTGCGCGTGATCGGGGATCCCGAGGGGCCCAGGGCGGTCGGATCGGTGTAGGTTATGGCTTGAAATGTTTCTGTCGGAATAAAAGTGATCGGGGAAACCGAACGAATATCGAACCCGCGAAGATCGGTTTCGCCGCCCATGTAGAAGCGGCTGAAAGGCGGGACATCCTTGCCGCCGAAGCCGGTCGTGTAAGCTGCCTGGATCTGCATGCCGACTACATTCCTCTTCTTATGTACGGGGCGAAAATACTTCCAATTAAAAACATTTGTGATGTCGTTGACATTGCCACCCAGGGGACCGCCCTGGAAAGCCAGTGAATAAAAATAACTCTTGCCGTGAGTCGGGTTAACGGGATTATCGATGGTGTTGTAGGTGATGGTTGGCGTGAGGGTGCTCGAAACGATGCCGTTAAGCGCGCTGGGACCGGCGATGCTGCGGAATTGGGTGGCGGTGAAAAGAAGTTTCGAAGCTTCATTAAAGGTGGTGATATTCGTGCGCGTGAGTCCGTAAGTCAAACCGACGCGCGTGAAGGAAAGCCGCTTGACCGGATAGCTGGCGTAAACCGTAAACCCTGTGCTGTTCGTGTTGTAGTTTTCCACGAACGCGGGGTTGATGCTCACCGATTGCCCGGTAAGCTGCGCCGCCTGCCTGGCCTGATCGAAGCTGTAGCGGCTTGTAAAGACAGAGAAACCCGTGGAGATGGGCCTGTCAAACAAGTACGGTTCGGTGAATCCGAACATGATGCTTCTCTGAATGTCGCCGGTTTGCGCGGAAAAGGTGAGCGTTTCCCCCAGGCCGAGGAAGTTGTTCGTCTGGTATGTCAGGCCGATGAAGGTGCCCGCCAGGCCGCTGACGCCACCCTGTAACCCGATGGACTGCTTGCCTTTTTCCCTCAATTTCAAGGTGATATCGACGGTGCCTTCCTTGGTGTTGCGCTTGATCTCCGCGGCCTTGTCGGCTTCGATCTTGTCAAAATAATTGAGCTGGTTCAGTCGCAAAATACTCACTTCCCAGGCACGCTTGTTGAAGAGTTGTCCTTCGTCGAGCAGCAGCTCGCGCCGGATAACTTTGTCGCGGGTGGTGGTATTCCCGCTGAAGTCGATACGCCGCACGTAGTATTGCTTTTCTTCATTGAACTTCAGCGTGAGGTTGATCAGCTTTTTTTCTTCGTCGATTTCCTCCGCCGGCTCGGCCGTCATGTCGATAAATCCGTACTGTCCATACGCCTTGGTGTAATCCTCGAGGGCTTTGCGCACTTTGCCGGTGGCAAATAGATCGCCCGGATGAAGCGGAAAGATGCTCCTCAGGGCGTCAACTTTCAGAGAGAGAGCCTTGTCCGGGTCGGCGCTGACTATTTTCAGCGTGCCCATGCGGTAGCGGTCGCCTTCTTCGATGGGCACCGTAATATTGACGGCCTTCCCGTGGGACCTGCCGGCGATAGGCACGCCCATGCGGAATCCTTGCTTGTCCACATTCTCGAGAACCGGCTCGCCGACCACGACTCTGAAATAGCCGTTATCCTGGTACAGCCCGCGGACGCCGACTTCCATGTCTTCGTTGAGTTTTTCGCGGTCAAAAGTCTTGGTCAGTACCGTGATGTACCGGAAATAAAGCGGAATCGCGTAGGGCCGGTCATGCCGCATCGCGCGAATCAGTTTGCGATCGCTGAAGGCGTGATTGCCAGTGAATTTGATCCGGCCGACTTTCACTTTGGGGCCTTCATCAATTTTGAATACCAGAATGACGGCGTTGCTCGAGGCCACGCGCTCATATTGCGGCGTCACTTTTGCGAATTGCCGGCCATGTTCGCCGAGGAGTTCCTTCAGCACGACTTCGGCTTTCTTGATTCGCGTGGGATCGAACTGGCTCTCAACAGTCAGCCCGACTTTACGTTCCTTGAACCGGTCCAGGATGTCCGATTCCGACACGGAGTGGATTCCGTCGTATCGGATGCGGCGAATCACCGGGCGCTCTTTCACTTCAAAGACCACGATCTTGCCGTCCGCGCGTTCCGGCGAATCTTCGATGCTTAGCTTTACATCCTCGAAAAACTGCGTATTCCAGAGAGCATGAAAATCTCGCCGCAAAGTCTCTTCGTTGTAGTTATCGCCTTCGCGGCTGAAGATGCGGGCTTTCAAAGTGTCGGTGCGAATCCGGCGGTTGCCCGTGAAATCGATGCGGACAATTACCGCCTGGGGCTTATCGGAAGACGGTCGCTGCGTCGCCACGCTTGCGGCGTCCGCACGGGACGCACCGGATAGGGCGGATGAAGAATCAGAGGAGGAAGCGCCGCCCACAAAATCTAAAAGAGAAGATGCAGCGGTGTGGCGATCCTGACCGTTGGAAGGAAGGACGATGGCGAGCGACAGCAACAACGCCGCGATCCAGGAAACCCGGCCGAGCGAGACCCCAAACGGCAAACAAACTTTTCTAAATGCGGCCGAAGAGGACTTCAAAGCCGCGCCCCCAAGCGCAAATTGTTTATCTCCCGCCGGACCCGGTGTGGGCCGGCCGTGCGTTGACCCTGGCCGCGCCTGGGCCAACGTCATGCGTTGTGTCAGATTCGTTAGTGGATAACCGGGGTTGCCTCACCCACGGGACGGAAGGACAAGCCCTCTCCAGCAACGTAAATCTGCAGTGTCGCCGGCTTTTGTATTCCACCCTGAATGAGCGCCTCGGAGAGCGGGTCTTCCACGTACTTCTGCAATGCTCGCCTCAGCGGCCGCGCGCCATAACTCCGGTCAGAGCACGTTTTTTCGAGGATCCACTGTCGTGCTTCCGGCGAGAGCACAACCTGCACTTGCCGGTGGATAAGGGTATCGTTCAACTGGCCTACAAGCAAGTCAATGATGCGGAGCAGATCGTCATCACCAAGCGGATTGAAGATGATGACCTCGTCCAGCCGGTTCAGAAACTCCGGGTTGAACACCCGCTTGACTTCGTTCATCACCAGGTCGTCCATGCTCTTGAGTCCGGCTTCGTCCGCGCCCGACTGAAAGCCAATCGAAGTGCGCTTCTGCAAATGCCTCGCGCCCAGGTTGGAGGTCATGATGATGATGGTATTCCGGAAATCCACCGTGTTGCCGAGCCCGTCCGTCAACTGACCATCTTCAAACACCTGCAACAATATGTTGAATACGTCCGGATGTGCCTTTTCGATTTCGTCGAGGAGAATGACCGAATAGGGCGTGCGGCGCACACGCTCCGTCAACTGGCCGCCCTCTTCATAGCCCACATACCCTGGAGGCGCGCCGATCAATTTCGAGACGGAGTGCTTTTCCATGAATTCCGACATGTCGAAGCGCACCAGCGACTTCTCCGAACCGAAGAGAAACTCTGCCAGGCGCCGCGCCACTTCCGTCTTGCCGACGCCCGTCGGCCCGAGGAAGAAAAAGCAGCCCACCGGACGCAGGGGCGATTTGAGGCCGGCCCGGCTGCGGCGGATGGCGCGCGCGAGCGCGGTGATCGCTTTATCTTGGCTGATGACACGCTTGTGCAATTCGGGTTCGATGCGCAGCAGCTTTTGCTGTTCGTCTTCCTTGATCGAGGTGACGCCGATGCCGGTCCAGCGCGAGACGACTTCTTCGATGTCTTCGCGCGTAACGATTCCTGTCGAGGCATCATCCAGCTTGTAGCGCTCGCGCAAGGAGCGCAAATTCTCTTTTTCCTTGCGTTCCTCCTCGGAGTAGAAGCGCGCCTTTTCGAATTCGTGCTGCGCGATAGCCGTTTCCATCCGATGAGTTATGAATTTCACGCGCTTCTGCACTTCGCCGACTTCTTCCGGAACGGTGGCCTGCCGCAACTTCACGCGGGCACCGGCCTCGTCGATCAAATCGATGGCCTTGTCGGGGAGAAAGCGGTCAGGAATGTAGCGATTCGAGAGATAAACTGAGTAGCGAAGCGCTTCGTCCGTGTAACTGACGGCGTGAAACTTTTCATAGCGCTCGCGCACGCCCTGAATGACCAGGACGGCTTCTTCTTCGTTGGGCGCGGGAACTTTCACGGCCTGGAAGCGCCGCTCGAGCGAACGGTCTTTCTCGACTGACTTGCGGTATTCGCCGGGGGTGGTCGCGCCGATGCACTGAATTTCGCCGCGGGAAAGCGCCGGTTTCAGGATGTTTGCCGCGTCCAGGGAACCTTCCGCCGAGCCTGCGCCAACCAGCGTGTGCAGTTCGTCGATGAAGACGATAGAGTTCTGGCTCTCCATCAGTTCCTTCATGATGGTCTTGAGCCGCTCCTCGAACTGCCCGCGGTATTTCGTCCCAGCGACGATGAGTGAAAGGTCGAGCGAGAGAATCCGCTTGTCGGCAAGGAATGGCGGCACATCTCCGTCGGAGATACGTTGTGCGAGCCCTTCCACGATGGCTGTTTTGCCGACTCCAGGCTCGCCGATAAGCACCGGATTATTCTTGGTGCGGCGGCAGAGAATTTGAATGACGCGTTCGACTTCGTTTTCGCGGCCGACCAGGGGATCGAGCGTGCCCTCTCCGGCGGCTTGCGTGAGGTCGCGGCTGAATTCGGCGAGAAGAGAAGTTTCCTTGGGCCGCGCCGCGGGAGCCTTTTCTCCCGAAGTGCGCGCCAGCTCTTCGCGCAGGGAGGAAAGCCGTAGCCCGCGCTCCATCAGGATCTCCGAACCGAAACACTTTTCTTCCCGCAGAATTCCGAGCAGCAGGTGCTCCGTGCCGACGTGCTTGTGGCCCAGGCGCTCCGCTTCTTCCGCCGCCATATTCAGAATGCGTTTGCACTCCGCGCTCAAAGGCACTTCGACGGAAGTCGAAATGCGTTCGCGGATGGTAATGCGCGCTTCGATCTCTTTGCGGATGGACTCGATGGAACCTTGCTGCCGCAGGAACCGGTTGGCCAGCGCTTTGTCTTCCCGGATCAAGCCGAGCAGGAGATGCTCGGTCTCGATATACGGGCTGCCATACTGGCTGGCTTCATACCGGGCGAAAAAAATGACGCGACGCGCTTTTTCTGTATAACGTTCGAACACGGTTAGCTCGCTTCTCCCCCTGGGATTCGCGCAATAGCCGTAGCCTTGCGTGTCTGCAGAACTCCGTGCTCCAGTCCCAGAATACGGTCGCAACGCGCGGCGAGCGCCAAGTTGTGCGTCGCGATAAGCGACGTCAACTGGTGCGCGCGGTGCAGCCGCTCCAGCAACTCAAACACGGCCCAAGCATTTTGCTCGTCCAGATCTCCCGTCGGTTCATCCGCCAGCAGCACGGCGGGTCCGGTTACGAGCGCCCTGGCCATGGCGACACGCTGCTGTTCCCCGCCGGAAAGTTCCCCTGCGCGGTGATCCGCCCGGTTTTCCAGGCCGACCTCCACCAGCCACTTCCTCGCGGTTGCCAGCGCCTTCGCAAAAGGTTCGCCTCGCAACAACAAGGGCATGGCCACATTCTCCACGGCGGTAAAATCCGGCAGCAAATGGTGGCGCTGCCACAAAAATCCTATGCCGCGGTTACGAAATTCCGCCAACGCCGCGTCTTCACTTGTCTCGAGTGCTTTCGAATCGAAGTATACTGTACCGCTTGTTGGTGTGTCTAGCGCTGCAAGCAGATGAAGCAGCGTACTTTTTCCCGCTCCAGACGGCGCGACGATCGCCACCATTTCCCCTTCGCGCAAACTCAGATTCGCGTCCGTCAATATCCTCACAGCTCGCTCACCAGTGCCGTAAACCTTCTTCAAGCTTCGCGCTTCGAGCCTCACAGGCTGCGAACCGCTTTCGCTTGCTTGCGCACTCGCTAGTGCGTCTTCCGGTTTGGCGGCGTCCTGCATTAGTTTTGTTCTGCGAGGCTTTCTCTCCGCGAATTGCAACTTCGGAGTCTTATTTTCTTAGATGCTAACTGGCCTGTTCTCGTGGCAAGCCACTGAGCCCTTTACCATCCATTTTGCTAAACAGTTTCCTATTTACTCCTGTATCTTGCCTGCCCAGAACTGGGCATCCTCCGGTGCCCTCGGAAGTGTCCGTAATCTTTTCTATTTCAACAACTTGCGGTGGGTTCTTACGCAGCCTGAACGAGAAGGTTGCGCCCAGGACCCGTCCACCTGCCTCTACCACATATAGGAGCAAACGGGACGCCAAAAACGACCCGGGATGCCGCACCCCAATTCATTCATATCGCAGGATCTCTACGGGCAGCAGTTTAGCGGCCGCCCTCGCGGGCAAAATTGTCGCTGTTATCGAGATACTCATGGCGACGAGCGTGATCCAAATCCCATCCGCCACCCCAGGATGAAATGGCACATACGGCACCGCATAGACCTGCGGATCGAGCGGAATAAGATGATAAGTTCCCGCAATCCACGCAAAGGGATACCCGAATGCGAGACCCAAAAGCGTGCCGGTGGCGCCGATGGCGACGCCTTGCCATAAAAAAATCGAGCGAACCTGTTCCCGGTGCGCGCCCATCGAGCGCAGCACCGCAATGTCGCGCGCTTTATCGGTGACGGTCATGGAAAGCACAACGAGAATATTCAGCCCCGCAACAAACGTGATGAGGCCGATGAAAATTGCGGTTACCAGTTTCTCGAGGCGCAGCGCGCGAAACAGTGGGCGGTTCTCTTCCATCCAGGTAGTGGCTGCGAAGCCTGGTCCTGCGGCTTTCTCTACTTGCTCCGCAAGCTCTCCCGCAAGCTCGGGTTTTTCGATGCGAAATTCAAGGACGTTGACAAGGTCGCCTGTGCCCGCCAGTGCTTGCGCCGCGCGCAACGTCAGGAAGCACCAATTTTCGTCGTAATCGTAGAACCCGGAATCAAATACTCCGGCAACGCGAAATCGCCTTGTGCGGGGGATCAATCCAAAAGGTGTTAGCCGCCCTTGGGGGCTGGTCAGCGTGACGTAGTCGCCCGGAAAAACCTTCCATTCCGCTGCCAGTTGTTTGCCAATCAGCAATCCCTCGATGCCGTCGGAATCTGCTGAAAAGTCCAGGCGCCCGGCTACGATGCGTTGCAACGCCTCATCACTTTGCTGCTCCCGCCGCGCATCGATTCCTTTGGTCACCACGCCGCGCGCCTGTCCGCTAAAGGAAAGCAGCACGGTTTGATACGCCGCCGGCGTCACCTGCCGCACGCCAGGCATCTTCGCCAGTTTCGCGGTCAACTCTTCGTAATCGTGGATCCCGCGGGAACCTGGCCGGGTCAGGGAAACATGCGCGGTCACCCCAATGAGCCTGTCCTGCAGCGTCTCGCGGAAGCCGGTATTCATAGCCAGCGCGATAACCAGCGTAGCCACACCTGCCGCCACTCCCAGCACCGAAAACAATGTCACCAGACGCAGTACTGCCGGGCGATAAGGAGATCTCAGATACCGCCACGCCACAAATCGTTCAAATTGCATGGCGGGATGGATGTTCTCTTGGCATTCTCAAGAGGATACGTTACGCACCGTGTGCTTCGGAAGCAGACTCTCCCCGCGCCTCCGGCCGTAAGAGAGGAAAGAGAATGACGTCGCGAATCGAGGGGGAGTCCGTTAGGAGCATGGTCAGTCGATCGATGCCGATTCCCTCTCCGGCCGTGGGTGGCAAGCCGTGACACAACGCCCGAACATACTCAAGGTCCAGTTGTTTCGGGGCTTCTTCGCCGCCACGCGCCATTTGGGCCAAGAACCTGCGCTCCTGCTCCGCCGGATCATTCAGCTCGGAAAAGCCGTTGGCAATTTCCATGCCGGCAACGAAAATCTCGAAGCGTTCGGTCAGCGTGGGATCTTCCGGCTTCTGCTTGGAGAGCGGCGAAATCTCCGTGGGAAAATCGTACAGAATCGTGGGCTGGAGCAGCTTGTCTTCCACGAAAGTCTCAAATAGCAGGCCGGTCCATTCGCCATCGCTTAGTGCGCCCTTTGCCGCGGCATAAGGCACGCCTGCTCCTTTGGCCCAGGCGTTGTAACGTTCGGTTGCTGCGCGAGCCCCGCCCGGTGCAGCCAATTGTTGCGGTGAAGGAGCAGCACCCGCGGCTGTGGGCCAATATTTCCCGACCGCCTCGCGCATCGTTAACCGTTGAAACTTGGAGAAATCCAGTTGGTGCTCGCCAAATTTAACGGTGCTCGAACCTGCGATCGTTTTCGCCAGCGCGGCGAAAAGCTGTTCGTTCATGTCCATCAAGTCACGGTAGTTGCTGTAAGCCTCGTAAAACTCCAGCATCGTGAATTCCGGATTGTGCTGCGTGGAGATACCTTCGTTCCGGAAGTTCCGATTGATCTCATACACGCGGTCGAATCCCCCGACCGTCAGCCTCTTCAGATACAGTTCCGGTGCAATACGCAGATATAGATCGATGTCCAGCGTGTTGTGGTGCGTAATAAATGGCCGGGCCGTCGCGCCCCCCGCAAGGGGATGCATCATCGGCGTTTCGACTTCGACGTAGCCGCGTTCGTCAAAAAACTTCCGCAACTCTTGAACGATGCGCGCACGGGTCACGAAAACCTGGCGCGACTTCTCGTTGGCAATCAAGTCCAGATAGCGCTGGCGATAGCGCGTCTCGATATCCGCCAGGCCGTGCCACTTTTCCGGCAGCGGCAACAACGCCTTCGACAAAAACGTCAGCCCGTTAACCCAAATGGACAGCTCATTGGTCTTGGTGCGGAACAGATGCCCGCACACTCCAATCGAATCCCCCAGATCCAAAAGATGGAACAACTGGAATCCGAGGTCGCCTACAACGTCCTTTTTCACATAGATCTGGATGCGCTTCCCGGACCCCTGGAGGTGCGCAAAACCCGCTTTGCCCATTAGCCGCAAGGAAACAATGCGCCCGGCAACGCGGACTTCGCGTTTCTCCGCCTGCAGTTCCGCAGCCGGTGTATCGCTGTACTTCCCCGCCAAGGCAGCCGGAGTGTCCGTCCAGCGAAACTCTCGAGGAAACGGGTCAATTCCCAACGCCCGGATCTGCTCGAGTTTTCTCTGGCGCTGGTCGAACTGGTCGCGCGGCTCAAATTGCAAGGGCAGAAATCCTTTCCGTCATGAACGCAGGCGAGTATAGCGGCCTGCGATGGTCGGGGGCAACAAGGGAGAAAACCCGGCGCCATCGATTGAAAGAAGCAAAATGATTCGTCATTTGAAGAATAGTACGTTCAAATAACTGTTTGAAATTTATGGCCCTCACTCAAGGCGCGGGCTCGGAACCAGTGAGAATCCTTACCGGCGCGATTGCTTTTTGTTATACTCTGTTTTCTGTTTCCAGGGAGGCCACCTGTGAAAGACTGCGTCCACGCCCCCCAAGCCCGTGGCGCGTCCGTCAAGTCGGACTGGCGCGCAATACTGCCTGTTGAAAAAAACGAGGTTTTTGCCGCTTACGTGCTGCAGTTCGAAACCTCTTACACAATGTTGAGCATTACGCTCAACGAAGCCATCGAACTTAGGCAGGCAGGTTTGCTTGCAAAGTGTTCCCAGGTTGTATGGATGGCCTCCTCTCTTTGCGCCCGCTTGGCAAAACCTCTCTCCGCCACCCTTAGGGCCATCGGGGAACATGCGAAACATTACGGCACCATGCCCAGCAGTGCTCCGCTGGATTCCAGCAACTTTCGAGGTGCCAGGGAGCAACGCTCGGCCTGCATGAGCGGGCTACTCGGCCGGGTCCTGTTGACACAACGATCCCAATTCCTTCACAAGATCAGCACTTTGCACGAGATGGTGGAGAACCTGGACCACCAGTTTCGGGATTCGGCGGACGAACTCGCCAGTGGCACCTCCAGCGACCCATATGTGTACTGGAAGGCGCTCGATGAAGCCCATTACGATCTCAACACCTGCCTGCGGGAATCCATCGTGCTCTTAAAATCCTTCATCGTTGCCGTCCCGGACAATCAGCTGGCCAGCTTCCAAACTTCAGTCTCGGTCCAGATGAGGCTCTTCACGCAGCCCGCCGAATCCCGCCCATTTGCTGCTCGCCATAGACGTATGACTCCAATCGCGGGACAATAGCCTCGCCTGCCTCATTCGGGCAGTGCCCCGGGGCTATCCCGGGATTCGGTTCGTCCCGTCGTGTCTGTTAGGCAACCCGCAGGCGCTGCCAGGACAACTCAGGGGGTACTCGGTGCATCCGACAAATTGGATGCGCCGCTATTGGAGCGTTGGCCCGAAACCGACCAGCCGATCCGAGCGCGTCGACTCCTCTACGGTCACCCGATGGGCGGTCTGCCTTGCAGACTCCCAAGAAGCTGACTGAGGCGGAAGCCATCCGTTTGGCCCAGGCAGGGGATCCTGCGGCGTTTGAGTTTCTATATCAGATTCATGGGCGCCGCGTTTATGCCCTTTGCCTTCGGATGGTAAACAACCCTTCCGATGCGGAAGACTTGATGCAGGAAGCATTTCTGCAGCTCTTCCGGAAAATCGGAACCTTTCGCGGTGAGTCGGCGTTTTCAACTTGGCTGCACCGGATGACGGTCAACGTGGTTCTCATGCGGTTGCGAAAGAAGTCGCTCCCCACGGCCTCTCTGGAGGAGACCACAGAGCCCGACGAAGAGAATGGTGGCCCGAGGAAAGACATCGGGGCAGCTGACTTGCGGTTAAGCGGAGCGGTCGATCGGGTCAATCTCGAACGTTCGATCGAGAAGCTGCCTCCTGGTTATCGCACGGTTTTTGTGCTTCACGACGTGCAGGGGTACGAACACAACGAGATTGCCGGCATCATGGGATGTTCGGTGGGAAATTCTAAGTCGCAGTTGCACAAGGCGCGCACCAGGTTACGCGAACTGCTCCAGGAGGAAGTTCGCGAGCAGGCGCGTCAAGAACGCCACGCGGCGAAAACGCAAACGGGACTGGGCGATTGAGCTAGAATGTTGCCCACGGGGGCTTCCCGCAGGCGAATTCGCGGCGCACGATTTTCGGATGTTTGGCCGGGAGAGTCATCCAGCACGTTTCCCGGCGGAGTGCTTGGCCATGCAGTGTAAGGAAGTAGAAGCAGTACTCGAAAAAGAGGGATTTACGCCGTTACCGGCCTCAGCGCGCGCACACGTTGTTTCTTGCCTCGCCTGTCAGGGCCTTATCGCCGATCTCACCAGTATCGTTGCCGCGGCTCACGAACTTCCCGCCGCACTCGAACCGCCCGCCCGCGTGTGGGTTTCTCTCCGGGCACAGCTTGAGAGTGAAGGCATCATCAAATTGCCTGCTTTCGCGCAACGTGCGCACGCTTCGTGGTGGCACGGCTTGGCGAATCTCTTGCGTGGCCGGACCTTGGCCACCGCGACTGTCGGCTTGCTCATTCTTGCCGGAGCTATTTTGCAGGTGCAGCTGTCCGTGACCGACTCAAGTCCGGGCCGCAATCCCTTTGAGGAAACGGCGCGCACACTCGCGGAACAGGAACACGGCTTAACGAATATGCAGCTCGCCAGCAACTCGCTTGTGGATACCTCGCTGCGCCAGAATCTGAGTGCCGTGGACGAGTTCATTGCCGATTGCGAGCGCCGCGTGCAGGCTGAGCCCCAAGATGAGTTGACGCGCGAATACCTTACGGGTGCCTACCGACAAAAGGCGGAATTGCTGTCCGCGATGATGGAACGCGGGGGGAGCGGAAACTAACATGAAAGTGCAAGTAAATAAACAAGGCATCCTGACGGCACTCGCCGTCGGAGTCTTGCTGTGGACCTCGGCGCCTGCGGACGCCACCAACCTGCGCGTCGAACGCCGTTTTGCCGTGCAGGGGCGCCCTGTAGTCGTCATCCAAAATGTCGGTGATGGCCGCATCGAGGTGAAATCCTCGAAGAACGCGGAAGTCGTCGTTACCGGCACCCGCGCATCGGACAAGATCAACATCGATATGGAACAGGCCGGCGACCGCATCGACGTCAACACCACTGTGGTCGACGCAAGCGCGCAACCCGCGGAGATGCAGGCCAATCTCCAATTGACCGTCCCTGAGGAAACTGAGCTCCAGCTCAAAACGCAAACAGGTCTCATTTACGTCGAGCAGGTCACTGGAGACATGACCCTCGAGAGCGTTGCCGGCGACATTCACCTCAAAGAGGTATCGGGCTACATTATCGTGACCACCACCGGCGGCTCCCTCGTCTGCACCCAATGCGCCGGAAAGCTTAAATTCGAGTCTGTCAGCGGCAGCGCGCAGATTCTTCAGCCCGGACTCACCAACGTCAATCTGCATACCACTACGGGAAACATTCTTTTCGACGGAGATTTTGTCCGCACGGGTCTCTACACCATGAAGAGTGGCAAGGGTCTGGTGGAAGTGCGTTTCTCCGGAAACGATTCCTTCGACCTCAACGCCCAGACCGCCACCGGCACGGTCGACAATCAAGCAGCCGCTTTCTTGAAGCCTGATTCCCACGGCGTGAAGCATCTCGCTTCCAGATTTACCAAGGGCCTCTTCGGCACCGTGGGCCAGGGCCTCGCTAAAGTCGAACTCTCCTCCTATAGTGGTACAATTCGCATTTTGAAGCGCGATTGAGTAATTTGCACCGCAAGCGCTCGGCTGCCATGCGGCCGCCCAGGGATCGTGACCCAACCGCCTATTTTGCGCGGGCCTCAGGCCCGTATTCCGATGGCCTGCCTCGCCGGCTTCATGGGCTCCGGCAAGACCACTGTCGGAACTCTACTCGCCCGCCAGCTTGCCTGGCGGTTTGTCGATCTGGATGACCGCATCGAGGAAGCCGCTGGACTCCCCATTCCTGAAATCTTCGCGCGCTTCGGCGAGCCCGCCTTCCGGCAAATCGAAGCCGACCAGTTGCGCGCCGCGGTGGGCCGCGCTGTCGAATCGAAAGAATCGGCCGTTATCGCCCTCGGCGGGGGCACCTACGCGCAACCCGGCGCGCCTGAATTTCTGCGTTCCGCCGGCGTTCCCGTGATCTGGCTCGATTCTCCCATCGAAGTCCTGCTTGCGCGCTGCATGACCATGATCGGCCGTCCTCTCTTCCGGGACGAATCCAGTTTCCGCGCCCTTCACGCTCAGCGCCTGCCCTCCTATCAGTTAGCCGATTATTGCGTGGACAGCTCCGCGGAGCCTTCCGAGGTTGTCGCGGAAATTCTGCGCCGCGGGATCGTAACCACTGGTGGCAGCGAAGCGCACTTGGTCGTCGAAAAACCGCCGTCCTGAGGGGGAGATGCGATGGTGAAGCTTGCGAGCCATTCGAATGCCGGAAAGTTCTTGTTTGCCGTTGCCTCTCTGGGTCTCTTCTTTGGATCAGTGGTCGTTCTTCCCTCGCAGAAGAAAGGTACATCGGGCAGCGCCAAATCGATTTTCATGGCGGACAAGGGAAAATTTTCCATCATTCTGGATGGCAAGACCGTAGGTCATGAGGATTTTGAAATTTCCTCTTCCGAGGGCGGCTGGACAGCCAAAGGAACCTCGGAACTGAAAACGCCCGATGCTCCGAACACCACCCGCGTCACTGGCACTCTGGTGTTACAGCCTGACGGCGCGCCTATCCGTTACAATTGGACCTCCCAGACAGACAAGACCAACGGCGCACAAATCCTCTTCGCTAACGGCGTTGCGAAAATCACCATCCAAATGCAGGGCGTGCGTCCTTTCGAGCAGGAACTTTCCTTCGGTTCCCCCCTCATCGCCGTGCTCGACGATAATCTTTACCACCAGTACGCCATACTCGCGCGCCTCTACGACTTCTCCAAACGGGGTGCGCAGACCTTTCCTGTACTCATCCCGCAGGAACTCACGCCCGGTTCCATCACCGCCGAAGCCACCGGTTCCGCCAGCTCCGATGGCAAAACCTACGAAGGTCTCCGCGTGAACACCTCCGACCTCGAAGTGCTCCTTTTGCTCGACGCCAACCACCGACTCATGCGCCTTGAGGTTCCCTCCGCGAAAGTTTCCGTCGTCCGTCAGTGAGGAGCGGAGACCGCCGCCCATCCGCGCGCTTTTGGCGCGGAGAAACCTCTCTTCACTTCCGGAATTCAACATAGAAAAAGCGGGACAGACAGAAATGCCCGTCCCGCTTCTCAATCTCGACAACTTGAAGGCTCACAGGCAAATGCGCCTGTGCACCAATAAATCTACCGAGCGAACGGCCGCTGAAGCACGGGCTTTCCCTGAGCTCCAAACGACACGCCGGGGCGCCGCAGCGCATACCCTTGCGGCTGACCATGGGCGTGCGTTAACACATGCCCATTCAAATGGCCGGTTCCCAGGTGTCCGGTTCCGTTGCCATTCCCCGACGCTGGCTGCGGCAGTCGCGCGGGATTACCGATAGGGCGGAGAGTGGTCGGCGCTCCATGCACGTGATCGCTGATCGCCTGCAGCCTCTTCAGGATGGATTGCCACTGTTCCCAGTCCAACTGCCGCAGGAACGGCCGCAATCCCTGGATGAAGGGATCTTCGAGCAGTGCTTCGCCATCGGATTCCGGAATGAAGAAACGGTTAAGGCCTACGTTTAGCGCCTCGGAGATTTTCTCCAGCGTGCCGAGGCTCGGCGTCATCTGGCCGCTCTCGATGCGCGACAAGTAGGATCGCGATACCTTCGAGCGCGACTGCAGTTGGCTTTGCGTCATCCCGCGGGATTCCCGCAATTGGCGGATCCGCTGGCCGATATTCTCGACCGTCATCTGGTTGGCGAATCGTTCCGACGTGGTCTCAGCGGCGGCTTCCTCCGGAGGTGCCGGGGGAGGAATTAGGAACTCCAAACGCTGAGGCAAGGCGCGCACGCATCTACGGCAGTTTCCCGTGCGCGTCCGGTACTGGACTAGACCACAGGTCTTACAGCGAATGACTTCCCTATCCATCTCTAGCGAATTCATCGCTTCTTTTTCTTGTTGTGCCGACACCGATACTCCTCGTTGACTGTCTGTCCGGCGTGCGGATAGGAGAGGAAACGTCGGAACGTGCTTCGGGGGGGAGGCAGATACTGGCGCGTCGAGGAGTATCGTGCGAAGAGGCGTTTTTTGTCAAGAGTATTTTTAGGCTTTTTTTAATCCCTGCGTAGATCGCACTCTCGCACTACGCCATCCCTTCGCCTGTCCCGCCGTACAGCCTCTCCTCTACTATCGTTAGCTACTCGCCCTTCTTTACGTCTGTCCCATTTTGAAATTTTACCGGCGCAATTCGGCGCAAGGCCGCAAAACAAGTTAACTCTTGATTTGCACCAATTCCGGATTACTCTCGATTCCAGGAGGAGGCGGGCCCCATCGAACGGGTTGATCCGACCGGCGCAGGAGCCAATTCATAAGCCGACCGATGCCCACCGAACCTCCAACCAGGTGTCCAACTTTCAACGGACCGGCAATGCTTGCCGTTCGAATCCAGTGCAACCCGCTGCTCGCCGCGCAACCACACTCCGAGCAATCCGGCGTGCCTCCAAAGACACAAGGCTCCACTCGCGTTTGCAGGTCTGCCGAATAGTTCACTGACATCTTTGAGAAAAGACATTCCTTCGGACTCTTCGGGGGCTCCACAAACGCGTGGGCAATCCCTTCGTTCATCAATAGCTTCGGAAACTTTTTCTGTAACCGCGCCAACTGAGTTGCCGCCGCTCTGCGCTGCTCCGGAGTCAGTTTCTCCGCGCTCTCTTCCCCCTTCTGCGGAGTGTAGAGGCTCACCCAGATGCGGTCCGCCTCGGGCTGGGCGCTCCAAAATGACAAATAGTTCTTCACATAATCCGTTCGCTCGAGCATCGGCCCCGTGATGACCCAATGAACGTTGACTTTACGCCCTGCTATATTTTTCAAGATTTTTTCATACGTTGCCGGCTTTCGCCGGACGTCGTGATGTTCCGGCAAGCCATCGACCGATACCGCTATCCTCACGCGGGGCAGCTTCATCCATTCCATGGGAATGGGGATAACGCCGCTGGTCACCACGAGGGTGAAGATGTTCATCGCGCTTAGCGCCGGAAGAATTGCGCTCAATTCACGGTGCCGGACCAAAGGCTCACCGCCGACCAGGGAAACGTGCATCGGGAAGTGCCCCCGCACCAGTTCCAACACGCCGTTGACCAGTGCGTCTCCGCGCAAGTCGCTCAGCCCCCGCAGCAGCTTTCCTTCCCCCAGGTGCGATTCTCCGTAGGCGTAGCATCCGGGACAACTCAGCGGACACTCCCGCGTTATTTCCAGCGAGAGCATCGGTGATCGCCCGCGCAGGATTCTTCCCCACGCGATCAGGATTTCACGCGGTCTCAGGCTAGGACTTGGCTTGGTAGTAGTCATACATCTTGGATGCCAGCGCTGCTCTTTGGTGATGCTCCATGAATTTTCCCACGTGTTACCTTACCCAACCGCAGATCGATGCGATGCCACCGCTCTCCACTTCCCCTTCCGCTTGACGAAGGTGTCTGTGAACATGATCTTGGGAGCAACCGTTTGGCCTCTGAAGTTTCCAACTTGTGCGGAAATTCCAATCACCACGGCGGCATCGCCTTAAACGTAGACCTTCATGTCGGAAAGCTTTATGGATTCCATCTTCAGTTCACCTGACTTTAGAACGGAGAGCACGCCTTGTTTGTCGCTTCGCTGGCTGTGTTCGTCGGTATCCACGTAGCCATCGACAAAGATTCCGTCCAGCGTCGCGGTGTCGGACTTCATCAGGGCGCTTACCCACTGCATCTCAAGTTCAGTAAGGGCATGCACGTCGGCACTGGTTCGGTCCGCTCGTGGTTTCTTCTGCGCCCTCGCGGGCCCGAGAAACAAGGTGGCCAGCAGTAGAAGAGCCATGGTGTGCTTCATAGGTCTTCCTCCCAGCCGCGGATTCTGGACTCGCGGTCGCCAAGCGTCAAGGCTCCGCCTCCCTCCATGTTTTTCCCATCCTGCCCCATTGTGATCTGCTGATAGCGTGAGTAACAATCGCGAACTATAATCAACTTCGTTTGACTCTTCTCTTCCGCGCCTCGGTTGTTGACCCTGCCAAGTCTACTCGACCGAAGCAGCCGGGTTTTACCTGTTGCAAGGAGGAAACCATGAAAAAAGGGTCTAGCTTCCGTTCCGTTGTTGGCCTGCTGCTAATCATCATTCCCATCGGGGTTCTTGCGCAAAAGGAGAAGCTGCTTCCCCAACGCATCACTCCCGCCGAGTTTCCCTGGTCCAAGTCGGTGAGCAATCAGGCGGGATCAGCCATGCGGCCCGGGCTGGAGACCGTCATCGTGGCTGGTGACGGAAAGCAGAACAGTCTGTACTCGCTGGTGTTCAAAGTACCGCCAAACACTGCCATTCCTCCGCATTCGCATCCTGATGATCGCTCTTGTTTTGTGCTCTCTGGACTCTGGTATTTTGCTTACGGCACCGTGCGCAGCGAGACGGACCTGAAGGCCCTTCCTCCGGGCAGCAATTACACGGAACCTGCCGGCGCCATTCATTTCGCTGGCACTAAGGAGCAGGAGGCCACTGTAGAATGTACGGCAGTCGGGCCAACGGGGACGACTTTCGTCTACCCGGGTGATGATCCTCGCAACAAAAAGTGAGCTATGGTCCTTCTTTCTCATCAGCCAATTCAATCGATCATCTCCGTCCTCGTCACGTCGCGCGGCTGATCGAGCAGCCTATCCACCCGTTTGAGGAATCGCACGGTGTGCGACAAGTCCGCGTGCTTCCGGAATGCCGCTTCGTCCACCCAGCGCGAATGAATGAAAAAGAGCCGCGGGTCCCGCATCGAACGGAACGTGTGAAAACTCAGGCAGCCTGTCTCTTCCCGCGTGGGCCCCGCGACCTCGCGCAAGGCCTCCTCCACGGCGCTCTCTTCCCCCTCTCGCGCGTGCAGCCGCACAAATGCGTATTGCTCCACTGTTCCCTCCACTCGCCGCATGTCATCTACCCATTTTGAATCCTGGATAAGCGTGCGGGACGACAGATCTGTAATTCCTCTCCTTCTCTGAAGCTCCGCTTCGGACCTTCCCCCGATCCCCGGGAGCCACCTCACACGTTTCTTATCCACTTCTCATTCGAACGATACCACGAAATTATTTATCAAATGGTGTACTCTGTGCTATCCCCGTTCGCGTTTGTCGCGCCTCATCTTCGACTGTCGCCCTCTGATTTACACTTTCGTGCTCCAGTTTCTCGGCGGCAAGCCCCCTACTTTTTCTGCTTTCCTGCGACCAACATCTCACTAATGGCTTCAGATTCTTTCTAACTCGTTTGTTTGCTACACATTCGAAAAATGACGGGGGTGGGGGTATTTTCTTAACCAGCCCTGCTCGCCTTGGCGAGGGGGCCACGCTACACTACCTCTCTTATTGGGAGAGCCTAATGCCGACTCGCGAAGACGCCTGGAAACTGGTCTGCGAATACACGCAATCGGAAAGTCTGCGCAAGCACATGCTGGCTGTTGAAGCATGTGTCCGCGCCTACGCCCGCAAATCCGGTGGGGACGAGGAAGTTTGGGGCCTCGCCGCACTTCTCCACGATTTCGATTACGAACGCTGGCCCAACGCTGACCACGCGCCCGACAAGGAGCATCCCGCCGAGGGCGCCAAGATTCTTCGCGAGCAAGGCTATTCAGAGGAGATTATTCGCGCCATCCTTTCTCACGCTGATTATTCTGGTATTCCGCGGCAGTCCGCGCTCGAGCATACTCTCTATGCTTGCGATGAGCTCGCCGGCTTTCTTACCGCATGCACCTACGTGCGTCCGTCGAAAAGCATCCTCGATCTAGAGGTCAGCTCCGTGAAGAAGCGCATGAAGGACAAAGCGTTTGCGCGCGGCGTGAGCCGCGAAGACGTCATCAAGGGCGCCGAAGAACTCGGGGTCCCGCTGGAGGAACACATCGCTTTCTGCATCACCGCGCTGCGCGAAAACGCCGACGCCCTCGGCGTCCGCGGTAATTTCGGAACCCAAGCAGCTTCTTCGTAAGAGGACAAAATGTGCAAATCTCTTTTGATACTTACACTGATCCTGTGCAGCCCAGCTCTCGTATCCGCGCAATCGGTTCCACCCAAATCCAGCAAAGCCTCCCCAACAGCGGACGAAGACATTGCGCGCATCGTGGGTTACTCGATGACGCATGGCGGCGCGTCGAGTTTCCTCGAGACGCTCACCGACACTATCGGTGGACGCATTACCGGGAGCGCCGAATCGCGCGCGACCGCTGAACTGATTTTGAAAGCTCTGAAAGGAGCGGGATTGGACAACGCCCACTTCGAGGAATACGAACTCCGCTCCGTCTGGCAGCATGGCACGGCAACAGGCGAAATAATCAGCCCGATCCGGCGCGCGATTTATATCGGCTCATACGGCTGGGTTCCGGGCACGCCCGGACCCATCGAGGTGCCGGTGGTGGATTTCGGAGCACCCGGCGAAGGGCACGTTCCCACACCCGAGCAGGTGCGCGGGGCGGCGGTCATTGTCGACCTGCGGAGTAGTGGTATTTCGTCGTTGTACGCGGGGTCGCGCGTCATCATTGCACGGCAACTGGCGCAAGCGGGCGCCGCAGCAATGTTCATCGTTTCTGACAAGCCCGACCGTATGGTGTATACCTCGGCGTTCGGGTTCTACCCGCGCGGTCCTCTCACGATCATCTCCATCGCGCGTGAAGATGCAGCGCTGATTCGGAGATTGCTTCCGAAAGGCCCGGTAAAGCTGCGGCTCGATGTCCAGAATTCGTTTGGCAACGGGCCGGGACGCGAACGCAACGTCGTCGCGGACATCGAAGGCTCCGACTCCAGCGAAATGGTGCTGCTGACAGCACATTTCGATTCCTGGGATCCCGCGCAAGGCGCGAACGACAACGGTGCGGGTGTGGCTACGGTGCTCGAAGCAGCGCACGTCTTGAAGGCCCTGAAGATCCGGCCCAAGCACACGATTCGATTTGCTTTTTTCTCGGGTGAGGAGCAGTTGGCCAATGGCTCGCGGGCTTACGTTGAACAGCACAAGGGAGAGCTCGACAAGATTCGCGCGATGATTAACACCGATTCGGGTGCGCAGGCGCCGCTCGGCTTGCAGCTCAACGGCCGCCCGGACCTCGAAGCAGCCACGAAAGAATTGCTAAAGCCCCTGGCCGCGTTCGGGGCGGAGCGAGTTTTCATGGAGGCCGACTTCGATTCCGATCACGAATCGTTCATGGTGGTTGGTGTGCCGGCGTACGAGCTGGAAGTCGAACGCGGAGACTACGACGTGCGACATCACACCATCGTGGACACTTTTGAAAGAATCGATCCGGCCATGTTGGGGATTCATACCGCGGTAATGGCTGTGATCGGCTATCAATTTGCCAACGCAGACGAGCGGCCCGGGCGCAGGCTCTCCCATGCCGAGGTCCTGGAACTGCTGAAGCGAACCGGCCTCGAGCCGCTATACCGGTTGGAGTATCCGGATGCTAAACCGTGATATGCCACATGCCACGCGCTATCGCAGAGGGGCGCGCTCGGGCTAAGATAAAGGATAATGCTTACCCAGATCGAAGGCTTTGACGCTACCGCGTCGCGGCACCCGCGGCGCAAGACTTTTGCCGTACAGGTGGGACACCTACGCGTGGGAGGCGGCGCGCCCATCGTCGTGCAGTCCATGACCAACACGGACACCGCCGACGTGCCGGCGACGTTCCAGCAAACAGTGGAGCTGGCCGAAGCGGGCTCGGAAATTGTGCGGTGGACCGTGAACGTGCCGGAAGCAGCGGCGGCGGTGCCGGAAATCAAGAAGCGCTTGCTCGATGCTGGCTGCAACGCGCCCATTATCGGGGATTTTCACTACAACGGCCACGTCCTGCTGACCAAGTATCCCGAATGCGCGAAATCGCTCGACAAGTACCGGATTAATCCCGGAAACGTGGGCGCGGGACAGCGGCGCGACGAGCAATTTTCGACGATTTGCAAAGTGGCGCGCGACAATGGCAAGCCTGTGCGTATCGGCGTGAATGGCGGCTCGCTGAATCAAGAGCTGGTCATGAACGAGATGCAGGAGAACACCGACCAGAATCTCGGCAAGGATTCCGAGGAAATCATTAACGAGTGCATGGTGCTGTCCGCGCTGCAATCGACGGAATTGGCGCTGGAGTGTGGGCTGCGCCACGATCAAATCATTATTTCGTGCAAGACTTCGCGGCCGCGCGATCTCATCACGGTTTATCGCGATCTTTCGGCAAAAACCGAGCAGCCACTGCATTTGGGGTTAACAGAAGCCGGGATGGGGATGAAGGGGCAGATCTGGTCGGCGGCGTCGCTCGGCGTGCTGCTGTATGAGGGAATCGGGGACACCATCCGCATTTCACTCACGCCGAAGCCGGGAGGGGACCGCCGCGAAGAAGTCTACGCAGCCTGCGAGTTGCTCCAGGCGCTTGGACTGCGCGCGTTTTCGCCGAGCGTGACAGCTTGCCCGGGCTGCGGCCGCACGACGAGCAGCACGTTTCAGGAATTGGCGGAGCGTATTCAGGGCTACATCCGCGACATGATGCCGGTTTGGAAAACGCAGTATGACGGCGTGGAAGAGATGACTCTTGCGGTGATGGGTTGCATCGTGAATGGGCCGGGGGAATCGAAAGCCGCCAACATCGGCATCAGCCTGCCAGGCACGGGCGAAGCTCCGCGTTGTCCCGTGTATATTGATGGGAAAAAAGACGTGACGCTCGAAGGTACCTACGACGAGCTCGCCGCCGCGTTCCAGGCGCTGGTGGACAACTATGTGGCAACGAAGTATCCGCGCAAACCTGCCGAAGTTATTGTTCATAGACAGCACCAATAAATGAGGCTCTTGTGAGGATCAGCCGGGAAGAGGTGATACGGGTCGCGAAGCTGGCGTACCTCGATTTGAGCGAGGCGGAGCTCGAATGTTACCGCAATCAATTGGACGCCATCCTCGAATACATCGGCAAATTGGACGAATTCGACACCGCCCGTGTGGAGCCGATGGCACAGGTCTTAACAGATGACCAGACCGCGGATGCCACCCTGCGGGAAGACCTGGTTGTGCCCTGCGCGGTGGCGGAAGACGTCTTGAAGCAGGCGCCGGACCCCGAGCCACCGTATTTCCGCGTGCCCAAGGTTATCGAACGCTAGAAGAAAAACAAGATTGGCCACAGAGGCACAGAGACATAGAGAAATGAGGGAGAATCCGGGAACGTAGGAGAGAAGACCTGTCACCGCATGACGACAACGTGGACCATTGATGGAGTGAAAGCCGCGTTGGCGGCGAAGAAAGTGTCGGCGCGGGAACTCGCGGACGAGTACTTCAAGCGGATCGAAGGGCGCAACCCCGAATTAAACGCGTATCTCACGCTTTCGCAAAGGCGCGCGTACGCGCAAGCCGACCGGGTGGACGAAATGGTCGCCGGCGGGAAGGCCTTGCCGCCGCTCGCGGGGGTGCCGATGGCGATCAAGGACGTCATCAGCACGCGCGGGGTGAGGACAACTTGCGGGTCGAAGATCCTCGAAAATTACGTCCCGCCATATGACGCCACTGCGGTAGAGCGACTGGAAAAGGCCGGCGCGGTTATTCTGGGAAAAACCAACTGCGACGAGTTTGCGATGGGAAGCTCCAACGAGAATTCCGCGTACGGCCCGGTGCGGAATCCGGAGGCGACGGATCGGGTGCCGGGCGGATCGAGTGGAGGCTCGGCAGCCGCCGTGGCAGCGGGGCTCGCGGTGGCGGCACTTGGAACGGACACGGGCGGATCGATCCGGCAACCAGGCGCGCTCTGCGGCGTCCCCGCGATGATGGGCAGCTACGGACGTGTGTCTCGCTACGGCTTGATTGCCTTCGCTTCCTCGCTTGACCGCATCGGACCGTTTGCCAAAAATGTGAAGGACATTGCCACGGTGATGCAAATTATTTCCGGGCGCGACCCCCATGATTCGACTTCGACGATTGCAACAGTGCCTGATTACGCAGCCGCAAGTGAAAAACCGGTGAAAGGGCTGCGCGTTGGAATCCCCAAGGAATATTTCGGCGCGGGAATGGATGACGAGATCCGGAAGAAAATCGATGCGGGCATTGAGCTTTTCAAGCGGCTGGGTTGCGAGCTGCGAGAAATCCAGATGCCACATACCGACTATGCTATTGCAACCTACTATATCATCGCGACGGCGGAAGCTAGCTCCAACCTGGCGCGGTATGACGGAGTCCGGTACGGGCTGCGGGTGGAAGGCGATACCCTGCTTTCCATGTACCGAAAAACGCGGGGAAGAGGTTTTGGGGCAGAGGTAAAGCGCCGAATTGTCCTGGGAACGTACGTGCTTTCGGCGGGCTACTACGATGCCTACTACCTAAAAGGGCAGAAAGTGCGCGGCTTGATCGCGCAAGATTTTCGCGACGCATTTGCAAAAGTGGATGCCATTGTTACGCCCACTTCTCCGGTGCCGGCGTTCCGGCTGGGGGAGCGGACTGAGGACCCACTTCAGATGTATCTTGCTGATATTTATACAGTTACAGGATCATTGGCAGGTGTACCTGGAATTTCCGTGCCCTGCGGGAGGGTTTGCGGGAAGCTGCCAGTGGGCTTGCAAATCTTCGGGCCGGCGTTCGGCGAATCCCGCGTACTGCAACTCGCGCACGCTTTTGAACAAGCTGGAGGAGCTAATCTTTGACTTCTTTCCGCGGTGACGATTGAGATCGTCTATGCCATCGATCGAAGCGATTATTGGGAAACTAACTCAAGCGCAGGAGGGTTTTCTCCGCGCAGCGGATACGGTGCCCGCTGACCTGTGGAAGAGGAGCTCAGAGAGCTTGGTCGGCTGCGGAACTTGTAGCCTATCTGATTATGGCCGAAAGGCACATCCTCGGAACCGCAGATAAGATGACCCAAAAACCGGCAGTACCTATCCCCCTCTATAAGAGACTGCATTTCCCGCTGGCCATGGTGGAAGCCCGCCTGATTCGCCGAAAGACACCCATTCCAGTAAGTCTGGAGCTGGTGCGGGAGAAGGAAGCCATGTTTGGAGAACTGCTAGAGGTGCGGGGCAGCACTCTGGCCTTCCTTAGACAGACAGGGAAGCGCGATCTCAGCGCGTATGGCTGGCGACACCCGTTCCTGGGCAGACTCAATTTCTACGAATGGTTCGAGTTCATAGCGCACGAGATACGGCACAGGAAGCAAATGCAAGAAATTGCAGATAATCTCCCAAAATCTGTACCAACTTTGCAAAAGTAAGACGTTTTTACCTGGCCATAGGGGCAACCTGTCCTTTGGTACCGGCAGTGAAATCCCCGAAAATCTGGAGAAAAAGGCCAGTTTTTGTTGGATTCTTGAGGGAAAGTACTAGCCGGCTCGTTTTTACCTAGCGAAACGGAACGACTATTGCTCTATGGATATTGCAGCCGTTACCATGCTGGCAGCATCAAAAGAAGTGAGAGTTGGAGCTGCAAAGGGTCGATAAGGGTAGCAAGCACAGGAGCTAGGCCATGGTTACTGTTAAAGCGAGCCAAAAGATTTTTACGGATGCGGAAGTCGCAACCCTGACTGGGATTTGCGTAGACCATCTACACAATTTCGCGAAGAGCCGACATTTGGGATTCATCGCCCGGGCAGCCGAAGCCGCGGGGATCCAGGCGGATCAGTGGCTATTTACACTGTCGGACCTGATGGTGCTGGTTACACTTTTTCCACGTTGTTCGCACTAAGCCTGACAGCGCAAGTTCGGGATCAAAAGGGCTCTCTCTGGATTACCCAGAGAGAGCCCTAGGTATTTTCCGGGGCCAATTCCAAGCGCTAAGCAGGAATGAAGTGTTGCAGGGATAGGGAGGGGGGCGGTATTCTCGCCAAAGAGGCAAACAGGCGACCCCCAGTCGCATCCCACCAGTAAGTGCACCGATGACTAATTTCGCCAAATTCGTTCTTCTTGGGAGTTTAGCCCTATCCGGCGGGCTTACAGTCCGCGGGCGCGGCCAGGCGGCAACGGACCGATCCCCTTCCCAGGGTCAAACGGCAGCCCGGCAAGAGTCAGGGAGTTCCACGCAGCCGACGAGGCCCGCGAGAGGCAAGAAGCTGATTCTGAAAGATGGCAATTTCCAGTTAGTGAAAAGCTATGAGCGGAGCGGAGAGCGGGTAAGATACTTCAGCGCCGAGCGCGGGGACTGGGAGGAGATACCCGCAGCCATGGTGGATTGGGAAGCTACGGCAAAGGCGGAAGCGGAAGAGGAAAAGGCCGAAGCCGAACTGACGGCGAAGGTGCACAAGCAGGAAGTGGCGACGAAGGCAGAAATAGCAATGGATATTGACGCCAGCTTGCAGGTGGCTCCAGGCGTGTTCTTGCCTCCCGGCGAAGGGATGTTTGTCATCGAAGGCAAATCCGTCACAGCCCTGGAGCAGGCCGGCTCCCAGGTGAAGGTGGACAAGAAGAGATTCATCCAACAAGCGCTTTCGCCCATACCGATCATCCCCAGCAAGCGTCACGTCGAAATTGCCGGGGCAAAAGCCAAATTGAGGATCACGAGCGGGCAGCCGGAGTTTTATCTGCGGGAAGCGCCGCCCGACCCAGACCGCACGACACCCATCCAAAAAAGCAGCAGACCAGGCGAATCGGGGCCCGAGGTGGAGCTGGTGCGAGCGACGGTGAAGGGTAACAATAGACAATTGGAAACGATTCGCAGCCTGTTCGGCGAAGAGATTTCTCAGGAAAGAAATACGATTTCAATACAGCGCTGGGACGTGGCACCGACGGTTTTCCGATTCACTCTGAGCGAGACGCTGCCGCCAGGGGAATACGCGCTGGCGGAGATACTCCCGGACGGAATGAATTTATACGTATGGGATTTTGGAGTGGAAGGTCCCCCACCCGCCAAGGCAGCGAAACGCTAAGTGGCGCAGATTCTGCTATCGCCCCAGACCTCGCGATCCTTAACCTAACTTCCGCGCTCGTCGGAGCGAACTATTTTGTTTGCAAGGAGTTGCCATTTCATTCCGTCACTATGTCGCGGGTTCATGCCAAGTCTTGACCGGCTTCATGACCTCCGCC
>JACXTT010001696.1_pt1 | contig 36199 bp, 33 predicted proteins | sample 9270951 | NCBI WGS metagenome assembly JACXTT01 (sample SAMN15532306, study PRJNA645909) | rock metagenome | isolation source: weathered quartz diorite | place: Puerto Rico | collected 2017-06-21 | reverse complement strand
TAATCGAGATCGATGATGTCGATCGAGGCGACGCCGGCCTCGACGAAGGGCAGGTGATCGTCTTCGACGGTGAACCCTTCCGGGACGAAGGTCGAGCTGTAGCCGCGGCGCGCGGCTGAACTCCAGACGATGGCGTTCAGCCAGCGCGCCGAGTTCGAGTCGGGCCGGATGTCGAGATCCCGATCGCCAACCATGTCGAGGAGCACGAGCGCCTTCAGGCCGGGAAGCGCTCCTGCCTGCTTCGCCGCCTGCACGTAGTACTTGCTTCCGTAGGTGTTGTCGGGGTCGCGCCATTCGACGTTGACAGCTTCTTCGCCGTCGAGAAACAGGAGCTCGATCGTGAATTCGTTCTGACGGTTCTTGAGTACTCGTGCGAGTTCGAGCACCGCCGCCGTCGAGGAGGCGCCGTCGCTGGCGCCGACGAACTTGAACTGCTGAAACCGCTTGGTGTCGTAGTGAGTGGCGAGCGCGATCCGCTCCGGTCTTCGACCCGGAATCGTGCCGATGACATTGACCATCTTGATGACGCCGGCGGGCGTCATTGCGTCAAACGGCTGCTCGCGATAGGTAATGCCCGCAGCCTTGAGCTGCGCTTCGATGTACTGACGGCACTGAGCGAGCACCGCGGATCCCGCCGGCCGTGGCCCGAAGGCGACCTGCCGTTCGAGGTCGGTCCAGGCCCGATTGCTGTCGAAACCGGCCCGCGGTGCCGTCGACGAGGCGGCGGAGCGGTTCTGTGCATCGGCGCCACACGCGACGAAAACGATCGCGATCGTCGCCGCTAAGAACACCTTAGCCACGTTTATTGAGCGGCACGTAATCCCGTCGGTTGGGTCCCACATACAGCTGTCGCGGACGGGTGATCTTCTGATCCGAATCGAGGAGCATCTCTTCCCACTGCGCGATCCATCCGGATGTTCGTGGAATCGCAAACAGCACCGGGAACATCGTCACCGGGAAGCCCATCGCCTGGTAGATCAGTCCCGAATAAAAGTCGACGTTCGGGTACAACTTCCGCGTAATGAAGTAGTCGTCCTCGAGCGCAATGCGTTCGAGCTCCAGCGCGATGTCGAGCAAGGGGTTCTTCCCCGTGACGTCGAACACCTGGTCGGCGGTCCTCTTGATGATCTTGGCGCGTGGATCGTAGGACTTGTAGACGCGGTGTCCGAAGCCCATCAGCCGCCCTTCGCCTGCCTTGACCTTCTTGATGAACGCCGGAATGTTGTTGATCGAACCGATCTCCTGGAGCATGCGCAGCACCGCCTCGTTGGCGCCGCCATGCAGCGGACCATAGAGCGCCGCCGCCGCGCCGGCCATCGCGGAATACGGATCGACATGCGAGCTGCCGATGCCGCGCATGGCACTCGTGCTGCAGTTCTGCTCGTGATCCGCGTGCAGGATGAACAGGATGTCGAGCGCGCGCTCGAGCACCGGACTCACCTTGTACTTGAGCTCGGTCCGCTTGAATAACATGTTCAGGAAGTTGCCGGTGAAGCTCAGTTCGTCGTCGGGGTACACGTAGGGTCGACCGATGCTGTGGCGGTAGGCGTAGGCGGCAATCGTCGGAACCTTGGCGATCAACCGGTGGACCTGCTTGCGTCGCGAGTTCTCGTCGAAGATCTGCTTGGCGTCGGGATAGAAGGTCGAAAACGCGCCGACGGTGCCGATGAAGACGCCCATCGGATGCGCGTCGTACTGGAACCCTTCCATCATCTTCTTGATGTTCTCGTGCAGCAGCCAGTGGGCCTTGATGTCCTCACTCCATGTCTCGAGCTGGGTTTTCGTCGGCAGCTCGCCAAAGATGATGAGGTACGCCGTCTCGAGGTAATTGGAGCTTTCTGCCAGCTGTTCGATCGGGTAGCCGCGGTACTCGAGGACCCCTTTGTCGCCGTCGATGAACGTGATGGTGCTGCGGCACGACGCCGTGTTCATGAACGCGGGGTCGTAGGTGACCAGGCCAAAATCATCGGGGCTGGTCTTGATCTGCTTCAGATCCATGGCGCGAATCGCGCCGTCCTTGATCGGCAGCTGGTACTGCTTGCCGGTGCGATTGTCGATGACGGTGAGCGTGTCGCTCGTCGATGCGGCCGCCGTCGATGAAGCCGTCGCGGTCCTGTCGGTTGTAACGCTATTCGCCATGGTGATCGTCCTGACTCTGGTCCTCGGGCGACGGCACCGATTCACCCGGAACGCGGTAGCGGTCCTCCGCCCATCGCGCCAGGTCCTCGTTACGGCATCGTTCGCTGCAGAAAGGACGCCACCGCGGATCCACCGGCCGCGTGCGGCATAGCACGCAGAGCGGCGCGTCGCCCATCCGGTCAATTCTGTCATAACCACGAAGGGCACGAAAATCACGAAGGACAGTTCACACCGGAGTATTCGGCGTGTGGTGACGAACGTCGAGCGCCGACACCATGAAGATGACGTCCTCGGCGACGTTGGTGGCGTGGTCGCCGATACGCTCGAGATGTCGGGAGACGAGAATCAGGTCCAGCGCGGGTTCAACGGTGGCTGGATCCTTCAGCATGTATTCGAGAAGTTCGCGAAAAATCTGCGTTTTGAGGCTGTCCAGCCGGTCGTCTTCATTGAGCACCCGCTGCGCGAGCACCGTATCGCGCCGCACAAACGCGTCGAGCGCATCGTGCAGCATCTCCTGGGCGATGTCGCCCATCTGCGGGATGTCGATCAGTTTCTTGACGGGCGGGTGCGACGCGTATCGCTTGGCAGCCTCGGCGATGTTCACGGCGAGGTCGCCGACGCGTTCGAGGTCCGTGTTGATTTTGACCGCGGCGACAATCGCGCGGAGGTCTGTGGCCATCGGCTGGTGCAGCGCGAGCAGCTTGAAGCAGCGGTTGTCGATCTCGACATGCAGGCCGTTGATTGGTTCATCTCCATAAAGCACGCGTTCGATCGCGGCGATGTCCCGGCTGACGAGGCTCTGGACCGCGGCGGAGACGCGTTCCTCCGCGAGACCGCCCATTTCGAGCAGCCGGCCCTGCAGCGCCTCGAGTTCCTCCTGAAAATGTCTGGCTACGCGTTCCATTACCCGAATCGTCCAGTCAGATAATCCTCCGTCAACTTCTCCGACGGGGCGGTGAACATCTTATCGGTGCGCTCGTACTCCACCAGGCGTCCAAGCCAGAAGAACGCGGTGAAGTCAGACACGCGCGCCGCCTGCTGCATATTGTGCGTCACGATCACGATGGTGAATTTCGCCTTGAGCTGATAAATCAATTCCTCGATGCGTTGCGTGGCGATCGGGTCGAGCGCCGACGCCGGCTCGTCCATTAACAGGATATCGGGCTTGACCGCCAGAGCCCGCGCGATGCAGAGGCGCTGCTGCTGTCCACCGGAGAGCGCCAGCGCGGACTCGTGCAGCCGATCCTTGACTTCGTCCCAGAGCGCGGCTTGCTGGAGACTTTCCTCGACGCGGCCGCCCAGCTCGGATCGATTTGACGTCAGGTTGTTGATGCGGAGCCCGTAGGCGACGTTTTCGAAGATCGACTTGGGAAACGGATTCGATTTCTGAAATACCATTCCGACCTTGCGGCGAACGGCGACCACGTCCACACCGGCGCGGTAAATGTCCTCGCCGTCGATGCTGACTCGCCCCTCGACGCGTGCGCCGGGGATGATGTCGTTCATGCGATTGAGCGTGCGAAGGAAGGTGCTCTTGCCGCAGCCCGAAGGACCGATGAAAGCGGTCACTACGTTCGGTTGAATCTTGATCGAAATGTCCTCCAGCGCCCGCTTCTCGCCATAAAAAAACGAAAGGTGCTCGACGTCAATCTTGAGCGTCTCGGCCTGTGCGGGAGGCAAAGGCTTCTGGCTTCCGGATTCCGGCTGCCGGACAGGGCGCACTTTGACGAGCGGCGGATTCATCGTTTGCGCCACGTTATCGTCCACGGATTTGCGACCCGCGCGGCGGCGAAGCGCGCGGCCATTGAACACATGAGCACGATGCTCACGAGCACCAGCGCGCCCGCCCACGCCTGACGATGCCAGTCTTCGTACGGCGAAATTGCGTAGGTGAACACCTGGACGGTGATGGACGAGATCGGCTGCGAGAGCGATGTCGAAAAGAAGCGGTTGTTGAATGACGTGAAGAGCAGTGGCGCGGTTTCGCCGGCGATGCGGGCCAGCGCGAGGACCACTCCAGTGATGATTCCCGGCAGTGCGGCGGGGACGATCACGGTGAATACGGCTCTCGCCCGTGTGGCTCCGAGCGCCAATGCGCCTTCGCGCAGCGCATTCGGGACCAGCAGCAGCAGTTCTTCCGTGGTTCTCGTGATGATCGGAATCATCATGACGCCAAGCGCAAAGCCGCCGGCCAATGTGCTGAAGTGCCGCAGCGGCAGTACGACGACAGCATAGGCGAAGACGCCAATGACGATCGACGGAACGCCGTTCAAGGTATCCGCCGCAAACCTTACTGCCGATGCCAGGCGGCTTCCACGATACTCCGAGAGATACACGCCGCTGAGGATACCGATCGGAACAGCCATCGCCGCGGCCAGGCCGGTCAGCATCAGGGTGCCGACAATCGCATTGGCCATCCCGCCACCAGGTTCCCCGACCGGCCGAGGATTATGCGTAAAGAAATCGAGATTGAGCGATTGGACACCTTGACTGACGACAAAGAACAGCACGAACGCGAGCGGGACAAGCGCAAGTCCAACGCACAGAGCACAGGCTGCAACGAAGAGCGCCGAGAGCACCTTTCGAGGCGTCGCGGTACGTGTGCGGCTCACGCTTGTGCCCCGCGGGGTACGAGTACCGCCGGCTTCGGCGATGGCTGCCGCGCCATCGACCAGATCAGCGCGCGCGACAGCATGTTCACGACCAGGGTGATGACAAACAGAACCAGTCCGATTTCGATCAGTGCCGACAGATACAGCGCATCCGCCGCCTCGGTGAACTCGTTCGCGAGGACCGCCGCCATCGTGTACTGCGGCGCGAAGAGCGACAGCGACACCTGGGGATTGTTGCCAATCACCATCGTCACCGCCATTGTTTCGCCGAGTGCGCGGCCGAAGCCGAGCATCACGGCGCCGACGATGCCGGTGCGGGCGTAGAACATCGCGGCGCGAATCGCTTCGAAGCGCGTGGCGCCGAGCGCATATGCCGCCTCACGTTGGCTGGCCGGGACGGTTCTGAGGACTTCGCGGGCAATCGCAGAGGTGAACGGCACGACCATGACGGCCAGAATCAGCGCCGCCGCGAACATGCCGACCCCGAGCGGCGGACCGGAGAACAGTGGCAGCGCGCGCAGCCAGTCCGGCATGGCTATCTCGACGGCGCGCACGGCCGGTACGAGCACGAAGATCCCCCACAACCCGTAGACGATCGAAGGGATCGCGGCGAGGAGCTCGGTGAGAAAGATCAACGGACCGCGCAGCACGTTGGGACACAGTTCCGAGATGAATACGGCGATCCCGAGCGCCACCGGCGCCGCCATCAACAACGCGAGCACCGAGGAGTAGAGAGTTCCCCAGATGAACGGGAACGCGCCGAACTCGCCCGCAACAGGATCCCAGTTGCTCGTGCCCCAGAAACGGAGTCCGAACTTCTGAATTGACAGTGACGAATCGTTTGCCAGCGACACTGCGATCGCGACCACGATCAACAGCAACGCGGCGGCAAAGGCGCCGACACCGACGCGGAACGTAAAGTCCGACGAGCGCACGACCCCCCTCAGGACACCTTGATGCGATCGAGCGCCGCCTGTTCGAGCATCACCACGCTGGCGGGAAGCGGCGCATAGCCGAGATCAGCCGCGTACTTCTGGCCATCGGTCAGCGCCCATCGCACGAAGTCCACCATCGCCTTGCCCGCGGCTTTGTCTTTCGGCTCCTCGTACAGCAGCAGCCAGGTAAAGGACGAAATTGGATACGCGCCCGGACCCTGGGCGTTGGTGATCGAAACCCGGAAGTCGGCGGGCATGTTTGGCGCCGCGGCCGCCGCCGCTTTCGTCACCGCATCTACTGACGCCTTGACGAATTCGCCGGCCGCATTCTGAACGGATCCGAAGCTGATTTTGTTCTGCAGCGCGTAGATCAGCTCGACGTACCCAATCGATCCGGGTGTTTGCGTCACCAGACCGGAAACGCCCTCGTTGCCCTTGCCGCCGACACCGGTCGGCCACTTCACCGATGTGCTGACGCCCACCTGAGACTTGAACTCGGGCGAGACCTTGGAGAGATAGTCCACGAAGATGTACGTGGTGCCAGACCCGTCGGAACGGTGAACGACCGTGACATCCGTCGCCGGGAGCGTCACGCCGGGATTCAACTTCGCGATCGCCGGGTCGTTCCACTTCTTGATCTTCCCCAGGTAAATGTCGGCGAGAACGGGCCCCGTAAATTTGAGCTCCGTCGTCACCCCCGCGATGTTGTAGACCGGCACGACGGCGCCGAGCACCGTGGGGAAGTGGAGGATAGGTCCGGGCGCTGCCTTCATTTGCTCTTCGGTCATCGGTCCATCGGTGGCGCCAAAGAACACGGTCTGGTTAGTGACCTGCTGGATGCCGCCCCCCGATCCAATCGATTGGTAATTGACACGGATGGCGGGATGCAGCGTGTTGTACTCGCTGAACCACTTCGAATAAATCGGATAGGGGAAGGTGGCGCCCGCGCCGTTGATCTGCAGCGCCTGCGATGTGCTGGACCCGGATGAGCTATTTGCGGAAACCGGCTCGGTGTTGCCGCCGCCGCACGCTGCGGCGATTGCCGCGGTCAGCGCGAGGGCGAGGGAGCGCATCAAAATCTTGTTCATACGACCGCAAACCTATCGAACGGGAATTTCGCGGCCGTTTCGAGATGGTTAAATCTGGGTTAACCAAACCTTGATTTCCTTGATGACGTTGTCGCTTTCGTGTCGGCAGCGGTTCCGTGTGCGCTATTTCAAGCCGGACCGGCTTGTTGACGACCTGCTCAAATGGCTCGAGGTGTCGGGCTGTTGCCCATACCTCAAGTTCGGCGTCGCCGCCGCTATGCAGCTGAATGACGACGTCGTCGCCACGGTCGTGAACTTCGAGGCCTGACACCGGCTGCGCATGGCTGCGGTCGAGACTCTCCGCCACGCGGAGGATTGAGGCAAGCGTGCGCACGGTTCGGCGCAGTGTCGCTGGCAGCTGCGCATACTGCGGATGCGACCGCTTTGGGGTGCCGCGACGGTGATATCGCGCCACCAGGGCCATCACCTCGATCTCATCGGGATGGAATCCGCGCAGGTCGCCGTTCTTGATCAAGTAGTAGGAATGCTTGTGGTGTCCAGAAAAGCTGATATGACCGCCGATGTCGTGCATCAGCGATGCATATTCGAGCCATTCGCGCTCGCGGTCCGTCAGTCCATGCATGGCGCGTGTCTGGTCGAAGAGCGCAAGCGCCAGGCGAACGACCTGATTGGAATGCTCGGCGTAATAGCTGCACCGCTCTGCGAGCTCGAGCGTGCTTCTCCGACGGACATCCGGGATGCTGTCGATCTGCGCGATCTGTCGACGGTTGCGCCTGACGTAATCGAGCACCAGTCCCTCACGGAGCGCGAGGTCGCAGAGCGTCAGTTCCTCGGCGCCGAGCCGCCGAAGGATCGTGTCGAGCAGAACCGCACCGGCGACGACGAGATCCGCGCGTCGCGGATCGAGTCCGGGGATCGCGAGGCGTTGCTCGAGCTCCAGCTCGGCGACCTGCTTTCGAACTTTGCGGATTTGCTTGACCGCGACGTGCAGGTTGCGCAGCTCTGCCGGCACGGCGCCGCGTGCCGCCGTCGCCGCGACTGCCCCGATGCTGAGGATCGTGCCGGAGGTGCCAATGACGCGGTCGAACCCAGCCGCAAGGATTTGCTCACAGTAACGGTCGATTTCGGCGAGTACATGGTTGACGATCTTCCGCTCATCCCGTTCGGAGAGCGGGTCGCTGCGGACGAAGCGTTCGGTCAGCCGAATCGTTCCGATCTTGAAGCTGCGCGCCAGCTGCAGGGCGCTGGCCGTGCCCAGCGTAATCTCCACGCTGCCGCCGCCGATGTCGATGACCACGGCGCGTCCGCCGCCGACATCAACGCCATACACCGCGGCCTGATGAATGAGACGCGCCTCTTCGACTCCAGAAATGACGCGCGGACGGATACCGGTTTCGCTTTCAAGACGTGCCAGGAATTCGCCGCCGTTTCGAGCCTCGCGCGTAGCGCTGGTCGCGGCCGCCAGAATCTCATCAACCTGGTGCGACTCGGCGATCCGCTTGAACTTCGACAGCGCCTGCAGCGCCGCACTCATTGCATCCGGAGTGAGCGAACGGCCGTCAAGACCACCTGCACCCAGCCGGACCATCGCTTTCTCGCGGTCAACCACCTCGAAGGAGAGATCGGGTCGTACACGGACCACGATCATGTGAACTGAGTTTGTCCCGATATCGATGGCCGCTATCCGCATGGAGCTCCGTCGTACCCCGATCTATAGTGATGGGACCGTCTTGTGAACGATGCACCGGTAATTATGCGTACTCCGGATCCCGAATACCTCATCCGCCAGCGTGTCGCTGCGCTGAGACGAGCGTTGCCGGCGGCGAAGGATGGCGACGCGAAGTCTCTTCATCAAGCACGGGTCGCGACCCGACGCCTGCGCGCGGCTCTGCCTGTGTTCGGGGCCGGGCGCAAGGCGGAAAAGGTCGCACGCTCCATCCGTCGCCTGACGCGGTTGCTCGGGCCGGCTCGCGAACTCGACGTCTCGCTCCTGATTCTCGATGAGCTCGAAAAAAACGACGATGTTCCGCGCTCTGCGATCAACCGGCTGCGCGCCTCGATCGCTGACCAACGGCGGCTTCTGCAGGAACACGTTCGCGAGCGGCTCGACGAGTTCGACATTCAGAAGGTGCGGAAACGCGCCATTGCCGTTGCGCGCAAGGGCGCCGAAGAAAACGCTCCTCGCGATGCCGAAGCCATCGCACTGGCACGTGAACGGACGGTGCGACGGGCGCGGCGCCTCGCCGACGCGATGGAACACGCCGCGGGCCTGTATCTTCCCGATCGTCTTCACTACGTGCGCATAGCCATCAAAAAGCTGCGGTATACGCTCGAACTCGATGCGGTGGCGCGCGACGGACGATCCCGCAACGCCGCGGCGCTGCGTACGTTGAGGAACATGCAGGATCTGCTCGGCCGCATGCACGACTTGGAGGTGCTCATCGCCAGGACGCGGAGCATCCAGAGCTCGCCTGGCGCGTCGACGCTGAAGATGTCGGCCGACCTGGATCGGCTGGTCCGCCGGCTCGAGACCGAATGCCGCCAGCTGCACGGCCACTACATGGCTGGCCGCGCGAAACTCATTGCCGTGTGCGACCGGTTGACGAAGGTCGGCGAGCGCGGCGACCGCGTCCGGAGCTCCGCCGCCTGACCCATGGAGCCCTGTGACCTGTATATCGTCCGTCATGCGATAGCTGCGGAACGCGGCGACGACTGGCCTGACGATTCGAAGAGACCGTTGACCGACGCCGGGATCAATCGGTTCAAGGAAGCGGTCGAGGGCCTCGCGTGGCTGGACATCGGCATCGACGAGATCTTCACGAGCCCACTGGTGCGCGCCAAACAGACGGCAACGCTGCTCGCGAACGGTCTCGGCAACAAGACGTCCGTCAAGACGCTCGACGCGCTGGCGCCGGGCCACTCGCCGACCCAGGTGATGAGTGAGCTCAGTCGAGCAGCCAAACGTCATCGCATCGCGCTCGTCGGACATGAACCCGGGCTTGGCGAACTCGCCGCGCATCTGATCGGCTCCCCACGCGCGCTCCCCTTCAAGAAGGGTGGTGTGTGTCTGATCGCGATTCAGGGGTTGACATCCCGTCGTGCCGGCGAGCTGATCTGGTTCCTTCCCCCAAAGGTGCTCCGACGACTGCGCCGGTAGCCGTCGTTATCAATCCCATCTCCGGCACCGGTGGCGACATCGACGTTGCACGGGCGCGTGCCGGCCAGGCAGCAGCGCTGATGGCGGCTCGCGGTATGGACCCGTCAAATGTATTCATCACTGAACGTCCCGGCCACGCGCGCGAGCTTGCGCTCGCCGCCGCGGCGCGCGGAATTTCGACGGTTGTCGCGTGGGGCGGCGACGGCACGATGAACGAAATCGGTTCGGCGATCGCGTTTACGCACACGGCGCTAGCGCTGGTGCCAAGCGGATCCGGCAATGGCCTGGCGCGGGAACTTCGCATCCCGTTCGACGCAGCGGCGGCACTCGAGCTCGCGTTCAGCGGCCGCGAGCGAACGATTGACGCCGGCGAAATCGACGAGCGGCTGTTCTTTAATCTCGCGGGCGTCGGTCTTGACGCGCGCGTCGCGCATCGCTTCGCGGTAGACGGTCTCGAGAAGCGCGGGTTCTCGCGCTATATGGCGATTACGATCCGCGAACTGGCCTCGTACCAACCAGACCGTCTGACCATCACGACGGGCGGCTCGGCGTTGCAGACGTCCTCGCTGCTTGTCGCGATTGCCAATGGGCGTCAGTACGGCAATGGTGCGGTCATCGCGCCTCACGCGCGGCTGGACGACGGCCTGCTCGATCTGGTCATTGTGGCTGGGAGGTCGCTGATCCGTGCCTGTCTCGAGCTGCCGTTCGTGTTCACGGGCACGATCGATCGGCTGGCTGGGGTAAGAATTCACCGAACTGACTCAGTGGAAATTGCCTCGCCCTACCCGCTCGTGTACCACCTCGATGGCGAGCCAATTGCGGGAACACTCACAGTTTCGGCGAAATCACGCCCGCGGGCGCTCAAAATGAAAGTGCCGGCCGGTTAGGGCACCCGCCATGTTTACAGAACGTTTACATCGGCCGGCGCGTGGCCGGAGTACAGATCGTGCCTTCCAACTATGTATACCCGTTGCCTTCAGAAGGCGGCCCATATTCGACGATTCAGCATTACATCCACCCCCGGATCGGGTTGGGAAGTCCGCTACGAGCAGGACAGCCACGTCATCCGATCCGTTCGCTATCGTGATTGGCACCGCGTGGAACGCGCTCGCATGACGTTTGCGCGCGAAGCGGCGCTGCTCGAGGAGAGCGGCTGGAAGGAAGGATAGGCTACTCGACGAACCGATACCCGAGGCCAACGACCGTTTCTATCTGTTGTCCCGCTGTTCGCAGTTTTCCGCGCAGCCGCCCGACGTGCACATCCACCGAGCGCGTTTCGATTGTGTGGTCGTAGCCCCACACACGCTCGAGGAGGCGATCCCTCGACAGCACGCGGTTTCTGTTGGCGACAAGGTAGCGCAGCAGCTCGAATTCGCGCCGCGTCAGCCGGATTGGCTCGCCGTCCACCTGCACGGCGACCGCATCGAAATCGGCAACGATGTGCTTGCCGCGATAGACAGGCGTCGTCGTGTCTTGACCATCTTCGGCGCGGCGTCGTAGCACCGCTCGGACGCGTGCGGCGAGCTCGCGCAGACTGAAGGGCTTGGTGATGTAGTCGTCGGCGCCGATGTCGAGGCCCGCAATCCGGTCGCTCTCGGTCGATCGCGCCGTCAACATGATGATCGGGACCCTCGCGGTCTCCGTACGGCCGCGCATGATCCGGCAGACTTCGACCCCATTCAGCACCGGCAGATTCAAATCGAGCAGCACGAGATCCGGAACTTCTTCCGCGACGCTTTTCAGCGCGGCATCCCCGCTTCCCGCGATGTCGATGACGAAACCGCCTTCACGTTCGAGCGCGTGTTTGATTAGCCCGGCGATGTCCTGTTCGTCCTCCACCACGAGGACACGTGTACGTCCTGAATTGATGGGCATCCCTGCGTCACCGTACTGAAGGCGCGTTTCCGTTCGGTGACGAAGACGTTAAATGTGAGTTACACGCCTATCGAGCGAGGACACGACGGATTTCGGTGACCAGGGCATCGGGTGGGCAGGGCTTCGGGACGAACCAATCACAGCCGGCGTTGGTGGCGCGCTGCAGGTCGCCCGATCCGTCGTGGGCCGTCAATGCCACTACTGGAATGTGAGCGGTGCGCGCGTCGTTCTTGAGGCGGCGAGTGGCTTCCCATCCATCGAGAACGGGAAGACTGAGATCCATAAGTACGACGTCAGGAGAATGCGCGGCTGTGTTGGTCAATGCATCGACGCCGTTCTCCGCCTCTATCACGTCAAAGCCCGAGAGTGCAAGCTGCTGAACGTACATCTGCCGCAGCTCGAACTGATCTTCGACGAGTAGAACGAGTGGCTTGAGACGCTCCATGCCTCGATTATCACATCCCCCGACTCGCTTTGCTCGCTCAGGACGTGTGCCTCGACTCGTTTCACTCACTCGGGACACGTCGCTCGAATAATCCTTTTTGCTGGGCTCGCATTCGGACCAGCGTCAAGGTAAACAGAACAATACAGATGATAGTATCCGGCGTCACATGACCACCCTAGGAGAGACCCAGATCCCTGAAACCCGCCGTGAGGCGACGGCCGGGTGGCTGCCGGCTTTGCTCCTGCTGTTCATCGGCTCGGGCTGCGCCGCGCTGATTTATGAAGTCGTCTGGTTCCAGCTGCTGCAGCTCTCGATCGGCTCATCCGCCGTGTCGCTCGGCGTGCTCCTCGGGATCTATATGGGCGGTATGTGTCTCGGCAGCTTGCTGCTGCCGCGATATGTTCCACCGGACAAACATCCGCTCCGCATCTATGCGTACCTCGAGCTTGGGATAGGCGCGTTCGGCGTGGTCGTCCTGTACGCCGTGCCATTTCTCGGCGGCCTCTACACCGAATGGGCTGGCTCCGGCCCGGCGAGTCTTATCCTTCGCGCGCTGGTGGCCAGCATCTGCCTGCTCCCGCCCACGCTGTTGATGGGTGGAACGCTCCCGGTGGTCGCCCGTGGTGTCGATTCGACGCCAAACGGCGTGTCGTGGCTGGGCTACTTTTATGGCGGCAATCTGCTCGGCGCAGTGACTGGCAGTCTGCTCGCCGGGTTTTATCTGCTACGCGTGTACGACATGCCGACGGCGACGATGGTCGCGGTTGGTTTGAACGTCATTGTGGCGGTGATTGCTCTGCTCGTGGCCGGGCAGATCGACCATCGGCCGTCACCGGTGATCACGCAGTTGATGTCGGTCGCGCGTGGCAACCGCCTCGTGTATGTCGCGATTGCGCTATCCGGACTGACGGCGCTCGGCGCCGAGGTTGTATGGACGCGCCTGTTGTCGTTGCTGTTCGGCGCCACGACCTACACCTTCTCGCTGATCCTCGCGGTCTTTCTCATGGGTCTTGGCATCGGCAGCTCGATCGGCGCAGCCGTGGCACGGGCCTTCCGGAACTCACGGGTGCCGCTGGCGATTTGCCAACTGCTCCTGTGTGGCGCGATCGCGTGGGCTGCACATACGACAGGGACGTCGATGCCGTTCTGGCCGATCAATCCCTCAATCGGGAAAACTGCTGAGGCTCCCCTCTTCCAGTTCGAGCTCGATCTGCTCAGGGCGCTCTGGGTCGTATTGCCCGGCGCCATTCTCTGGGGTGCCAGTTTCCCGCTCGCCATCGCCGCTGCCGCCCGTGAGGGCGAAGATACGGGACGTCTGGTCGGCGGCATCTATGCGGCGAACACCGTCGGCGCCATTGCCGGCGCGCTCATTACCAGCCTGATCCTTGTCGCGGCGGTCGGCAGCCAGAAGGCACAGCAGGTGTTGATCGCCATCTCCGCTATGTCGGGCCTGCTGATGCTTGTGACGGCGTCGGGGTCAGACCCCGGCAACAGAGCGACTCACGGTGTTGAGTCGTCTCGTTACCGGGGTCTGACCCCGATCCTCGGCATGATTGCGGCCGGCGCGATCGCTGGCCTGTTGATGCGTACCGTTCCGCCGCTGCCGGGCATTCTCATCGCGTATGGTCGCTATGCCGCGACGTGGGTCGGCATCAACGAGATCATCTACTCGGGCGAAGGCGTGACGGCATCGGTCGCTGTCTCGCGCACGCCCTCCGGCGTGCTGAACTATCACAATGCCGGCAAAGTGCAGGCCTCGAGCGAGCCGCAGGATATGCGCCTGCAGCGGATGCTCGGGCACCTGACGACCCTTGTTCCCGAGAACCCGCAGCGCGTGCTCGTGATCGGATGCGGGGCCGGCGTCACCGCCGGAGCGGTCTCGGTCGATCCGCTCGTTAAGAGCGAAACGATTGCCGAGATTGAGCCGCTCGTACCGCAGGTCGTCTCGAAGTACTTCTCCGAGTACAACTTCAACGTGGTCGCGAATCCGAAGGTGACCGTGCACCTCGACGACGCGCGGCACTACCTCCTCACGACGAAGGAGAAGTTCGACGCAATCACCTCGGACCCGCTGGATCCGTGGGTCAGAGGTGCGGCCACGCTGTACACGCGCGAGTTCTTCGAAGTGGCCAAGGCTCACCTGAATCCCGGCGGCGTCGTCACGCTGTTCGTGCAGTTGTATGAGAGCAATGATGCCGCGGTGAAAAGCGAAATCGCGACGTTTCTCGACGCGTTCCCGGGCGGGATGGTCTTCGCGAACACGTCGAACGGTCTGGGATACGACCTGGTGCTGCTCGGTCAGGTGGGACCGAAGCCGATTGACGTCGATCGCGTCGAGGCGAGGCTACGCGACCCGAAGAACGCCGCGATTGCGAACTCACTCGGACAGATCGGCATTCACTCCGCGGTCGAATTGTTCGGCACCTATGCGGGTCACAAGACCGACATGGCCGGTTGGCTCAGCGGCGCCGCGATTAATCAGGATCGCAACCTGCGACTGCAATACCTGGCAGGCCTTGGTCTGAATCTCTATCAGAGCGACGCGATCTACCGGAACATGATCAAAGAAAGCCAATATCCCGAGGCGCTGTTCGCGGGTTCGTCCCAAACGCTCGCCGCGCTGCGGTCGACCGTCAATCAGGCGCTCGGACGATAGCTGGTTGGTGGTTAGGTCGAAGATATTTATCGAATGACCCGCCATTTTCCGGCGGACGAACGATTTGGCCTCACGTCGCAAATCGCTCCAGCCCGCAGGTGACGACTGGACGTAGGCGAACAGGACAACACCAGATTGGCGGATTACACAACGCCTAGCGGACGTCAGAACCGGGAACGGCGAACCAGAACCACCAACCACCAACTCTACACAACGGTACCAGGCGCAATCACGCCACCCTTCGGAACCACGATAACCCCGCCACGGATGAACCAGCCCTCTCCATCCGCGTGCTCGATGTTTGCTTCATTCACGAGCCGCGCTCCGGCGCCGATGCGCGCGTTCTTGTCAACGATCGTGCGGCTCAGAATCACGTCGCGACCGATGCCAAGCGCCGGTCTGCCGTCCGGCGGCTTTCGGTCTTCATAGAAGTCGGCTCCAAGCAACACGGACCGGCTGACCTTTGCACCGGCGGCAATGTGCGAGCGAATTCCGACGACGCTTTCGTCGACGTCGCAGCGATCGAGGAAGCATCCGTCGGTGACGATTGAATCCCGGATGTAGCAATCGGTGACACGCGATCCAGGCAGATGGCGGAGGTGCGTGTAGATGGGACGCGCTGGATCCCAAAAGCGGAACGGCGCCGCGGCGCGCCCCAGCATGACATTGGCCTCGTAGAACGTCTCGATTGTGCCGACGTCGGCCCAGTACCCACGGAAGAGATACGGTCTCACTTTGTATTTGTTGAGCGCAGCGGGAATCAGTTCCCGTCCAAAATCGAGTCCCGCTTCCCGCTGAAGCATCTCCAGCAGGATCTCGCGCGAGAAGACATAGATGCCCATTGACGCCATGAATGGCTGCTCATCCGAGTGGCGGGCAAATGCGGCGTCGGGCGGAATGCTGCGGCCAATCTCCCGCAGCCGATTCGCGTTCGGCTTTTCCTCGAACGCGACGATGTTGCCGCCGGCATCGAAGCGGAAGACGCCCATCTGCGTTGCGGTCTCCGCGTCGATTGGCTGGGCCGCGATGGTGATATCGGCGCGCTGGGTTTCATGCGCTTCGACGAGTTCCTCGTAATCCATCCGGTAGAGATGGTCGCCCGCAAGGATCAGGTAATGACGCGCCTCGTGCCCGGCGAAGTGGCGGGCGGCCTGGCGGACGGCGTCCGCCGTGCCCTGGAACCAGTTCGGATTGTCGGGGGTCTGCTCGGCGGCGAGGATTTCAACGAAACCCTGCGAGAAAACGTCAAGCCGATAGGTCATCGAAATGTGGCGATTGAGCGACGCGGAATTGAACTGCGTCAGGACGTAGATGCGACGGATGTCCGCGTGCAGGCAGTTGCTGACGGGGACGTCGATGAGCCGGTACTTGCCGCCGATCGGCACCGCGGGCTTGGCACGCGTGGCCGTCAACGGAAACAGACGAGAGCCCTGGCCGCCGCCAAGAATAATCGCGAGCGTATCGGCCGACATCAGCATGGTCGTTGTGCAAGGCACCCGCCGCCGATGTGAAGAACCACGCAGGCGCGGGAAGGGGGGATGTTAACGCCGCTGTTGCACGGGCGAGACGCGATCGTCATGCAGCCCCATTACGCTGGGGACGTATGCGCGTGGGTATACCACGGCGTCCGAGCACGATCGCGCAGCGATGGCGGGGGATCTGAGGATCTCTGTCATCGTCTGCGCGCATAACGAAGCGCGCTACCTTCCAGCTTGTCTTCATTCCGTTCTGGCCCAGTCGCGTCGCCCTGACGAACTCCTGGTCATCAACAACGCGAGCACCGATGAGACGGCCACCGTCGCGGCGCAGATTCCGTTCGTCCGTATGCTGGACGAGCCGCGAAAAGGGCTGGTGGTTGCCCGGGAAACGGGACGGCGCCACGCGTCGGGCGACATTTTGATCTATCTCGATGCGGACTGCCGCGCGCCGCTGACGTGGGTGGCGCGAATCGAGCGGCGGTTCCATCAGGATCCCGCGCTGATTGCGCTGTCCGGTCCGTATCGGTATTACGACTGGGACTGGTGGGGCCGGTCGCTGATCCGCGCCTACGATTTCACGGTCGCGCCGGCAACGCAGCTGCTCGTCAAGCACATTCTCCGTATCGGCACGATTTTCTACGGCGGTAATTTTGCGGTCCGGCGCGAGGCGCTGGAGCAGATCGGCGGCTTCGATACCTCAATCGAGTTCCACGGCGAGGACACCAACGTCGGACGTCGTCTGAGCGCCATCGGCAAGGTTGGCCTGTTCCACGACTGTTATCTCCACACCTCCGCGCGCCGCTACATCGCGATGGGCAAGCGCGAGGTGTTCCGCTTGTACGTACGGAACTTCGTCTCTGAGCTGCTGCACCATCGACCAAGCGACACGGCCCACATGGATATCCGCATCTGATGCCTGGCTACGAACCGTTTCTCCTCTGCGACTTTCACGTCCACACGAAATGGAGCGACGGCCGGCTCTCGGTGCGTGAGGTCGTCGACTTATACGGATCCACCGGTAAATTCGACGTGATCGCGATCACCGATCACATCCTGATGAAGAAGGACCTGCTGGCACGCGTGGGTCGCATGGCGACACTCGGGCTGCAGCGGTTCGGGCTGAGCGAGCAGGATTTCGATGCGTATCTCGCCGAGATCCAATGCGAAGGAGAGCGCAGTTTGAAGCGCTACGGGATGCTCGTCATCGCCGGCGCCGAGGTGACGCAGAATCGTTTGCGCGGCCGGAAGAACTCTCACATCATCGCGCTCGACATCAAGAAGTACATCAGCGCGGATCAATCGGCGGATGCCATTCTTCGTGAAATTCGCCGCCAGGGCGCGCTGAGCATCGCGTGTCATCCGCATCATCGCGCCCCACGGCGACTCGAGATCAGCACCTGCTACCTGTGGGATCACCGCGAGGAGCTGGCCGACCTCGTCGACGTGTGGGAGGCGGCTAATCGAGACGATCTGTTTCCGGTGACAAGCCTGAAACACTATCCCTACGTCGCCAACAGCGACTTCCACAAGCCCAAGCATCTCTACTCGTGGAAAACGTTGATTCGTTGTGAGAAGAACTGGCCGGCGATCAGAAGCGCATTACGCCGCAATGTCGACGTCGCGCTGACGCTCTTCCGCAACGGATCGTGGGCAGCTTGACGGCAATCACCCACAAAATTGACTCCACGGATACGTCGCAGTCACTTGACCGACACGCCACGCCGTTAACCTCGCGGACATGTCATACACCGTCAGCCTCGGATGCGGGTGCCAGGTTTACGTGTCCTGCCATCCTCGAAGCGGCGTCGCCCACACACGCGTGATCGAGTTCCGGTCACAGCGGTGCGCGATTCGTTCGCACGACGTCGGCGTTCGCATTCCTGCGTGGGAGTTGCTGCGGTACGAACCCGACGAGCCGCGCGAGGCGGGCGTGCCGATCATGAGCGGCCCTCTCGACGACGCACGTCGATGAGTGTCGCAATTCCGACGGAGATCCTCCAGCGGGTGCGCGCCGAGTTTCTCGAGATGCCCGGGTTGCGCCTGACCCGTGCGCAGGCGCGACGGCTCTGGGCACTCGACGAGGCGCTGTGCGATGCCATCCTGACCGCGCTGGTGGATGCGCGTTTCCTGGTGCACTCGGGGAACGTGGCATTCATGCGCGCCGAGTAGAAACGCGCGCCGCGGTCTTACGACGCGGTCGCCGATTCGGCAGCGGCGCTGCCGTTGTCGGCCGCATCCTCGCCGACTTCCCAGACGCGCCGGCGGGCGCGTTCGCTCGTGCGATCCGCTCGTCGTACCGGCGCCTGATTCCGTGACGGCGACCTCCGCTTCGGCGTCACGATCTTCTCTTCCTTCTTGCCCTTCGCGGCTTTCTCACGGGCCTTTGCCGCGCGCGTGACCGCCCTTTTGTATTGGCGCCGGGCTTTCTGCGCGGCCTTCTTCGCCGTACGCGCGTCCTTGCCCGCCTTCTTGGCGACCTTCTTGGCGGCCTTGACGCGTCGCTTCGCGTCGCGCGATTTCGCCTTTAATTGCTTCGCCGTCTCGAGAGCGGCGTTGAGCGTTCGTTGAGCTGCCCGCGCGGCTTCCATCGCCTCGGCGGGCCTTGCCGTCGTTCGGTCAGTCATAGGCGGTAGAGCCTACCTCATGGATGTAACAAGAGATGGTTGATCGTTTAGTGGTTGTGGTTACGGGTTCGAGAACAATGGCTGGAGAATCAGCGGCTATGGATAAGGAGGGCGCCCCAGAAATCGTTACAAATGTAACGGTTAAGTGGTGTTCCGGTTGCATCGGTATGACGCGATGTTTGCCGGCAACCCACTCCAGTTCGCTGCCGAAAACGTACAGCTCATCCGTCACCACTGGCGCGGCGTTTTGGACGGTGATCCCGAAAGCATTCATCAGGCGAGGGTTGCGACACGTCGAGTGCGGGCGGCGCTCAAGATTGTCGACGGCAAGCACACGGAACGCTTCGAGCTCTGCCGCGTACTCGGGCGCATGCTGGGTGCCGTTCGAGAGGCGGATATTACCGAGGAAGTGTTTCGGACGTTATCGGCACGGGTACCTCCGGCGAGCGTCACGATTGCGGAAGCTCGCCGCATCGCCGAACGCGATCAAAAATGTGCGCGCCGCCGTTTCGCCAAGGCGCTCGACGATTTGAAGCTGAAACCGCTCGTCAACCTGCGCGAGCGGTCACCGATCACAGTGGCCTTCTGGAAAGACTGGCGCGGTCGTCTCATCGCCGAAGCGGTGAAATGCCGGCAGGCGCTGCGCGACGCGATCGACCGCGCGCCGAACGTCTACATGCCGAATCGCGTCCATCGCGTCCGGATTGCGACGAAGAAGCTTCGCTACACGCTGGAAGTCGCCATCTCGACAGGTGTTCGCGTGGACCCCCGATTGATGCGCGACTTGGGCAAGATGCAGGATCTGCTCGGACGCGTGCACGATATCGACGTGGCCCGCCGTATCGTGCAGCAGCTCGATGGAGCAGGCGACTCGATCGCCGGCGAAGCCGCGCTCCTCGATGCGGTCATGGTGGCCGATTGTTCGGCGCGTTACGAGAAGTATCTGTCTCGACGCGAGCGCCTGCGGGCGACTTGCGATTACGGCTCTCATCAGGCTCCCGCGGCGCGACGACGCTGGTCCGTCGAGCTCGCCAGGCGCGCATTGCCTGCCGCAGGGGCGGTCGCGCTGCGAATCGCGATGTGGCGCCTCTCGTCAGGAAGGGAAGGATCGCACGCATGACTCCGACCAATGCAATCGATCGCCGCGAAATCCTCAGCATCGACACGGTGACCGCGTTGAGCCGCGATGTCGCCGCGGAGTACGACTCTCGGCTCGAGGTCATCGGCGTGGCGTCAACCGCCGGCGAGAGGAGCCGCGTCGAAGTCTTTGTGACGGTTCGCGGCTGTCATCGGGAGTCGTGCGTCCTGATGGTGAATCTCACCCGGCGGGGCCACGAGGCGTTCGAACGCGATCTGCGCGAGAACCTCCGGCGTGCACTCGTCGCGCACACCAACGGGTGAATCCGCGGTCAGCACCGCGGCCAGACACGCAGTCGTCACACGGCGGTCACACAGGCAAATTGTCTGCAACTGACAATCTGACACGTTGTGGTTACGCCGCGCAGCTATAACGTGGCGAATGAGCCACCTGCGTCGCGGCGTCCTCCTTGGTGCCCTTTGTACCCTCCTGATCGCGCCGGAAGGCGCTGCCAAGCCCCAATCATCAGCGAGAGTGTTGATTGACGGGCGCGCAATTGACATCGCGACTGGCGAGCCGCTCGCCGGCGCCCGCGTACTCGTCAACGATGGACCGGTGGACTCCGCAACCGATCACGAGGGGATATTTCGCCTCGTCGTCGCGGCGGCGGATTCCCTGACCTTGAAAATCACTTATCTGGGGCGGCTCGACTGGACCCGCACCTTAACGGTGGAGCCCGGCGCGGTCGTGCACCTCGGTGACATCGCCGTCGGCGCGATCCGGGAGAACGTCGTCGTCGCTGGAACGCTCATCAACGATGCGAACGCGCGCGCGCTGAATCAGCAACGGAGTGCTCCGAACATCACGAACGTGGTGTCCGCTGATCAAATCGGATCGTTTCCGGACCGGAACGCCGCGGAAACCACACAGCGCGTCCCGGGTGTGTCAATCACGAAGGACCAGGGCGAAGGCCGATACGTCAGCGTACGAGGGACGGAAGCGCGTCTGAACGCAATGATGATCGACGGCCAGCGGATCCCGTCGCCCGACCCGCTGCTCCGGCAGGTGGCCGTTGACGTCGTGCCATCGGAACTGCTGCAAGCGATCGAAGTATCAAAGGCGCTCACGCCCGACGTCGACGGCGATTCGATCGGCGGCAGCGTGAACCTAATAACCAAGCAAGCTCCAGATAAGGCACGAGTGCTGGGATCGTTAGGCGGTGGCTTCAACCGCATGCTCTCGGACTGGGGGCAGAGCAATGCCACCGCAACCGCTGGACGCCGCTTCAAGGGCGGCACAATCGGGTTTATCGGGTCGTTCAGCGAGTCCGCCACCAAACGTGGCAACCAGGACGTTGAAGCGACTTACACCCCGGCTCTCGGGTTGAACGAACTCAATCCACGCTATTACCAGGTGAATCGGAAGCGCGTGGGTGCCAGCGGCGCGCTCGACGTGCGCCCGGGCGGCGGCTCGGGCCTGACGGTCCGTGGGATGTTCAATCGCTTCATCGACGATCACGAGAACCGCCAGCGTGTGCGATGGTTGGTCGGCAACAGCCGGATCGACCGCGAACTGCGCGACCGTACCCACATCGAACGAATCGCCTCACTCGGCGTGAACGGACATTCGTTGATCGGTGCCTCGTCCACGCTCGACTACGAGGTGAGCGGCGCCTACTCGGACCAATACGATCCGTTGACAATGACGACGACGTTCCGCGAGTCGCGCGTGACTTTCGCGCCGAATGTCACGGCAACGTCAATCGATCCCCACAACGTGCAGGCGAATCCCCTCAACGACGACCCGAGCAGTTATAACTTCCAGCAGCAGATTCGGGCGACCAACTACGCCAACGATCGCGACATCGTCGGTCTGCTCAACCTGCGGCGGCCGCTGACGGCGAGCACTTCATCGGCGTCCTTCCTGAAGGTCGGCATCAAGTTCCGCGACAAGCGGAAGGGGCGCGACCGCAACGAGTCGAACTACACGACCGCGGCGGCGTTGCCGATGCGGAATTTCGTTGAGACCGGCTTCGGCGCTCTGCCGCCGTACCTCGGGGGCCGCTACGATTTACAGCCGTACCTCAGCCAGTCACTCGTTGCGGACATTCCGCATCTCGCGGCCATGACGGTGGCGGTCAACCACCAGCGTGATGCTGAGAATTTCGACTGTAGCGAGCGGACGAGTGCGGCGTACGCGATGGCGGAAATCTACGCCGGGAAGCTCTATCTGCTGCCGGGCCTCCGCTACGAGTACACCACCGCAGACTTCGTCGGACGCGATGTGCGCGTCGCGCCGAACGGCGCGTGGTTATCGAGTGAGCCGCTCGAGGCGACCACGAGCTATGGGATTCCAATGCCCGGGTTTCATCTGAAGTACGCCGCAACCCCGGACACCAATATTCGATTCGCCGTGACCCGGTCACTAGCACGGCCGAACTACTACGACGCGGTGCCGTACCGCGCACAGGACGACAACGCGCTGACCATCGCGCTTGGGACGGCGAACCTGCGTCCGACGAAGGCATGGAACGTCGACCTGCTGGGCGAGCATTACTTCAAGTCGGTCGGCGCCGTGTCAGCCGGGGTGTTCTACAAGCGCCTGCAGGACTACATCTATGGGTTCACATCAATGCAGATCATCAACGGCTCACAGTACCAGGTCACACAGCCGCTCAATGGTGACGCAGCGACTGTTCGGGGTGCCGAGGTCGCGCTGCAGAACCAGCTTCGATTCCTGCCGGCGCCCTTGGATGGCCTCGGGGTGTACGCGAACTACACATTCACCACGTCGTCCGCGGCCATACCGGGACATCTGGGCGCGACGCTGCCCGGCCAGTCACGGCACATGGGGAACGTCGCCGCGTCGTACGAGAAGGGCGGCTTCAGTGGCCGCATGGCCGTGAACTTTCACGGATCCTACGTCGACGTGATCGGCGCTACCAATGCGCTCGATCGGTACTACGACCGCAACGCGCAGCTCGACGTGTCGGTGACCCAGAAGGTGGCAAGAAACCTGCGCGTGTACGCCGATGGCCTCAATCTCAATAGCGCACTGCTGCGCTACTACCAGGGCACGTCGGAGCGCATCCTGCAGGAAGAGCACTACCGCTGGTGGACGACCTTCGGAGTTAAGGTGGAGTTCTGACGTGGCCGGTCTCCGCCGCTTCAGCATCATCGTCGCGCTGACCGTCGGCAGCTCGCTTGCTGACACTGCACAGGCCATCGATCGTCGGCCAAAGCTGATCGTTCTGCTGATGGTCGATCAGATGCGAGGAGACTACATCGACAAGTTCGGTGCTCAGTGGTCCGGCGGCCTCAAGCGGCTGGTGTCGTCAGGCGCCTGGTTTCGTCAGGCTGACTACCCCTACTTCAATACCGTCACGTGCGCGGGCCACACAACGGTGGCGACGGGAACGCTGCCACGGACGCACGGCATGGTGATGAACGGCTGGTGGGACCGCACGCGCAACAGCGAAGTCGCATGCACCGAAGATGCCTCCGTATCACTCGTGTCGTACGGCAAACCGGTGCCCGGCGCCGGCAACAGCGCGGCACCGATCCGCGTGACGACATTCGCTGACGAATTGCGCGCTCAGCTCAGTCCCGCCGCGCATGTTGTCGCCTTTTCGCTGAAGGCACGTTCGGCGATTCCCCTCGGCGGCCGACACCCCGACGCCGTGGCATGGTTCGACGATTCGGGGACGTTCGTCACGTCGACGGCGTTCACGAACACTCCAACTGCCGCCGTTGCCGACTTCATTCACCGACGTCCGGTCGAGGCCGATGGCGGCAAGGTGTGGAACCGGACACTGCCAGCCTCTGCGTATCTCTACGAGGAGAAGGCCATCGGCGCGCATGCGCCTCAGGGACTGTCCATCTCCTTTCCGCATCCGCTCGGCGGTGACGCGCAAAAGGTCGATCAGGGGTTCTATGACCGTTGGCAGGAGAGTCCGTTTTCCGACGACTATCTTGCGGACATGACATTGGCGGTTGCTTCGGCGATGCATCTGGGCCGTACCGACAGGACCGATCTGATCGCTATCGGATTTTCCGCGCTCGACAAAGTCGGACACGACTACGGACCGAACAGTCACGAAGTACAAGACGTGCTGGTGCGCCTCGATAGGACTCTTGCCCGATTCTTTGCGGCGCTCGACGCCGCCATTGGTCCGGGCAATTACGTCGTCGCGCTCACGGGCGACCACGGCGTGTCTCCTATCCCCGAACGGTTGGCGGCCTATGGCGTCGACAGCGGCCGCCTTTCGAAGGACGCTGTCGATCGCGTTGTCGAGAGCGCGCTGGCGGACGCGCTTGGCCCGGGTACGTACGTGTCGCGCGTCGTCGACGGCAATATTTATCTGCAGCCGGGCGTTCTCGATCGCGTGATCGCACGAACATCAGTGCTCGAGGCTGTGCGTCGCGCCGTGCGTCAGATTCCCGGCGTCGAGGATCTGCGGACATCGGCCACCGTTTCGGCGAATGCCGACGACGACGCCGTCGGCCGGCGGTTGGCGCACAGCTATGACGCCGAACGTAGTGGCGATTTGCTTCTAATCGCCAAGCCCTATTGGACGATGAGCGAGACAGGAACGGGCCATGGTTCGCCATACGGCTACGACTCGCGTGTGCCAATCCTGCTGATGGGCACAGGCATCCGACCCGGCGATTACCTCGCGGCAGTCAGTCCAGCCGATATCGCGCCGACGCTGGCCTTGCTCGCTGGCGTCACGCTCCCACGCGCCGAAGGACGCGTCCTGGTCGAGGCGCTTGCGTCCCATCGCGACGACGCCCAACCGAAACCCGCGACACAGACACGGAACTGACCAGGACACCGCGCGTATTGTTACGTCCGCGCCACGGTACGATCCGCAGTTGTTTACATCCGCTGAGTAGCCTCGCTGCATCGGAATTGAATCGAGTCAGCGAGGTGAACGATGCGCCTGAATTCCTGCCGGTTTGTAGTTCTCGTGATCTTCCTCTGCGCGGCCCCAGCGTACGCGCAGTTCGATACGGCGTCGGTTGTCGGGAGCGTTCGCGACGCGAGCAGCGCAGCGATGCCCGACGCCGTCGTGACCTTGACGAACTCCGAGACCGGGGTGTCGCTGTCCCGGACGACCAACGGTGAAGGCGTGTACGAGTTTGCGACCGTTCGCCCGGGCACCTATGTGGTCACAGCCGAAAAATCGGGATTCGCTCTCGCGCTGGTCGATAGCATCAGCGTGCAGGTCGGCGCACGTCAGCGGATCGATCTGCAAATGTCGGTCGGACAGGTCACCGAAAAACTGGAAGTCACGGCTGTGGCGCCGCTCATTGAAACGGAGACGAGTCAGCGCGGGCAGGTCATTTCCGAGACCGCCATACGCGAGTTGCCGCTGAACGGGCGCGAGTACTCATCGCTGGCATTGCTGACGACGGGCGTCCGGCAGTCGGCGCTGAACAAGAGCACTAACGGTACGCCGCGTGAGGGTGCGTTCAACGTCAACGGACTTCGCAGCGTCTTCAACAACTTCCTCATCGACGGCCTTGACAACAACGCGTACGGCACGAGCAACCAGGGATTTTCCAATCAGGTGATGCAGCCCTCGCCAGACGCCGTCCGGGAATTTCGCGTCGTCACGAACAATCAGAGCGCGGAATACGGGCGCGCTGCCGGCGCAACGATCAACGTCGCCCTGCGCAGCGGCACCAACCAGCTTCATGGTTCCGGCTGGGAGTTCTTCCGCGACACGAAGCTGAATGCGGCGCCGCACTTCCTGCCGCCCGACGGACAGAAACCGCCACTGCGGCGCAATCAATTCGGCGGTGTGCTCGGTGGACCGATTGCACGCGACAAAGCGTTCTTCCTGATCGATTACGAGGGGTTTCGTCAGAACAGGCGTCAGGCCGTGTTTTCGACGTTGCCGACGGCCGCGGAGACCGCCGGCATGCTGTCGGTCGACATCCGCGATCCGCGGACGGGTGTGACGTATCCCGCAGGCACCACGATCCCGATGACGCCGTTTGCCCGCGCGGTTCTCGGCGGGTTGCCGGCGCCGACGTCAGCCGGCGCGGCGAACAATTACGCCATCTCGCAACTGTTTACGAATCACTCCAACAAGGCCGACGGCAAGATCGACATTCAGGCGAACTCGTCGCTGTCGCTCTTCGGCCGTTACGGATGGCGCAGCCTCAAGACGTTCGACCAGCCGCCGATTCCGCTCCCTGCCGGCGGCGGCGGCAACGGCGCGATTTACGCGCGCAGCAAACAGCTTGCGCTCGGCGCGACATTTCTCGCGGCACAGCAGTCGCTGCTTGAAGTGCGACTCGGCTGGGGCAACACCAGGGGAGGCAAGAACCCGCCGGGACTCGGCGCCGCCCAGGCGTTTGCGATTCCTGGCCTGCCGACCGACGCGCGTATCGTCGGCGGACTGAATTCGCAGAGCGTCAGCGGGTATACGGCGTTCGGCCGTCAGGCCACGAACCCGCAGTGGCAGTACCCCACACTGTGGAATCCGAAGATCAACTACACCTGGCTCACCGGGCGACACTCACTGAAGACCGGATATGAGTTCCAGGGCGTCAGCGTCCAGGTGCAGGATGTCAATCCGCTTTATGGCCTCGATTCGTACACAGGCCAGTTCACTCGTCCGGCTGGCGCGTCTGCAAACAACCTTTACAACCTTGCCGATTTCATGCTCGGTTTGCGGTCGCAATATGCGATCAGCACGCTGTTTGTCGCCGAGATGCGTCAGCACATGCACTTCACGTATCTCCAGGACGATGTGCGCGTGAACGATCGACTGACGGTCAACGCCGGCCTGCGGTACGAGTACGCGACGCCGATCTGGGAGGCGAATAACCATCTGACCAACTTCGATCCGGCCTCGGTCAGGATGATCACTGCGGCCGGCGGCTCGCTGGCAGACCGCGCGCTCGTCAATCCTGATCGGAACGACTTTGCGCCGCGCCTCGGCTTCGCCTACACGCCTGCTGGCAACATGGTCGTGCATGGCGGCTGGGGCGTCAGCTACGTTCATTGGGATCGAATCGGCTCAGCGAACCTGCTGGCCATCAACGCGCCGCAGGTGATTCGCGCGGTCGTCAACCAGACGGATCCGGGCGCTGCGAGTTTCCGTCCGACCGAGCTCGGGTATCCGGCGGGCATCACCGATCCATCTACGTTCAATCCCGTCACCTCGCTTGTCAGCTACATCCCGAGGGACTATCACTCGGGGTACGTGCACAACTGGTTCGCGTCGGTGCAGCGGCAGATCGGCGATGGGATGCTGGTTGATATCGCGTATGTCGGCAACAAGGGAGGGGACCTGCTGCTGATCGGGAATTTGAACCAGGCGGCACCGAACAACTCCGCTGGAACGATCCCGCTGGCGGCGCGCCGGCCGATTCCTTCGTTCGGCGACATTACCTACGTCTTCAACGGCGGCAAATCCCGTTACGACGCGCTGCAGATGAAATGGGAGTGGCGCAAGGGCGCCGACCTGAACCTGCTCAGCGCGTTGACGCTTTCAACGGCGAAAGATAACGCTGCGCAGTCACTTGAAAACAACAACGGCAACTTCCCGGCGCCACAGGACCTTCATAACCTCGCGGCGGATTACGCCACGTCCGCTTACCATCAGCCGTACAACAGCACGACGAGCGTCGTGTGGATGCTGCCGTTCGGACGCGGCAAAGTCTGGGGCGACTGGCAGATTGCGGGCATCAACACGATCACGCCCGGCGAGATGGTGACCTTTACTTACAGTCCCGCGGCCGCATTCCAGGTATCGGGCATCACCAATGACTTTGCGGGCGCCAACAACTACCGTCCGAACGTGACATGCGATCCGTATGCGAGCTCGAAGTCAGCGGCCGGTTGGTTCAATCCGTCCTGCGTGACGATTCCGATCGATCCGAGCCAGCCCTTTGGCAACGCACCGCGAAACAGCGTTCGGGGCCCGAACTACTGGACCTTCGATTTCGCGCTGATGAAGCAGGTGGCGCTTGCCGGCGCCGCGCGACTGCAGCTGCGGCTGGAGGCCTTTAATCTGTTCAACCGCGTCAACTACACCGCGCCGAATGGCAATCGTAGTCAGGCGGCGTTCGGAACAATCACGTCCACCTACGATCCACGTCAGATGCAGCTCGGAGTGAAGGTCCTGTGGTAGCGATCCGAATTGCGGCAGTCACGGTCGCCGCGGCGACCGTTACGATGTCGGCAGCTGTGTCGACGCCGCTCATCATCGGCCACCGTGGGGCGTCAGGGCACCGGCCGGAACACACGCTGGCCGGCTATCGACTCGCCGCTGAAATGGGCGCCGACTACATCGAGCCCGATCTCGTTTCGACGAAAGACGGCGTCCTCATCGCACGCCACGAGAACGAGATCGGCAGCACGACGGATGCCGCGGTGAAATTCCCGGATCGCAAGAGGACGAAAACGGTCGATGGCATGTCCATCACCGGGTGGTTCTCCGAGGATTTCACCCTGGCCGAAATCAAGACGCTACGCGCGCGCGAGCGACTCAGTTTCCGATCGCATGGCTGGGACGGGCAATTCGAGGTGCCAACCTTCGACGAGGTGATCGAGCTGGCGCAACAGCTCGGTACCGAGCTGCATCGGCCGATTGGCGCATATCCGGAGACGAAGCATCCCACCTACTTCCGGACCATTGGCCTGCCACTCGAAGACCGCATCCTCGCCACTCTCGATCGCCATCATTGGAACACTGCGACCGCGCCGGTGTTCATCCAGTCATTCGAGACGAACCTGCGCGAGCTTCGCCCGAAGACGCCCCTCAAATTGATTCAGCTGCTCGAGGGCAAGGTGCCGACCGACGATGACTTGCGGACGATAAAGTCATACGCCGACGGAATCGGACCGAATACCCGTCTTGTCATTCCCGCGATGCCCGACGGGACGCTGCTGCCGGCGACGGATCTCGTTGCACGTGCCCACGCTGTCGGACTACTCGTGCATGTCTGGACGCTGCGGAGCGAGCCCGCGTTCCTCTCACCCTCCTATCACGGAGACGCCTCCGCTGAGTTTCGGCAGTTCTCCGGGTTGGGCGTCGACGGGATCTTCACCGATTTCCCTGACGCCGCGATGCGGGCGTTCAATCAGGCGTCGTCACCATCCGGCCGCTGACGACGCTCTCGTCGCCGTATTTCGCGGTCGTGACATAGAGTTTGTCGAACGTCATCACTCGGTCGGCGCACGCCAGGCCATCGATAAAATTTACATTTGTAACATTCGTGACGAACTAAAACTTACCGTCTTCATATGTACACACGTCTGTTACGCAAGTCAGCGCACACCAAGAAGTTCACAATCAGCCATGAACAGGAGGGTTGGCAGATCTGCGAAGAGGAGGACAGTCAGCTCGTGTTATCCGTTCGTTACAAGGATTGGCACCGAGTTGAGCGGGCGATGCAGACATTCGCAAACAAGGCAAAATCGCTCCAGCAACGTGGCTGGACCGATCTCACGGTTATGATCGATCACTCTTCCGTGCAGTCATCAACGGTGTTCCGGCTCCCTCGAGAACACGCTCAAAAGCTCTGACGGCAACTGGTTTCAGGGCCGCGACGGACCTTGCGTCGCCCGGGGAGCGTCCGCGGCCGTTCCGCGTCTAGAACGAGGTACGAAGTCCGAACTGTATCTGTCGCGGTCCGCCGAAGCGCGCGGTAGACGGCGCGAACAGCGGCTGTCCGGCCGTCGCGATTGGCGCCGCCGGAGTGCCGTAGACGCTGATGCTGTCGTTGCCGAAGTTCTTGTTCGACACGCGCGTGGCGTTGAAGACGGCGATCATCAGGTCGATACGCCGGTCACCGCCGAAGCGGATCGCCTTGACCAGGCTGACGTCGAGGTCGAAGAAGTGTGGTTGCCGCATGCTGTTTCGCGCAACGACGTGACCGTTGATAATCGCGCGGTCGTTGTCGTCGTTCGCGTCGCGTTGCTGATCCGATCCGATGACCGGCGTGAATGGGAACCCCGAACGCGCGATGACGATCGCGCCAGCCGTGAACCCTCCTGGGATCTCGATGGTCGTGTTCGCGTTAAAAGTATGGCGGACGTCCTGCTTCGACCAGGTGTACTCGGCACCGGGGTCGAACACGTTCAGCGTCGTCTCACGGCTGAAGTTCCGCTCGTTCGAGTCGTCGTCCTTGTTGTAGGCGAGCGTGTAGCTGCCCTGTGCCTCGACGCGGCCCGACAGGCGGCGCGCGACGGTGAGAGCAAGTGCGTCGTACCGGGCTTTCGCCTTCGCCTCGTTGATCTCGAGCTGCGCGATAGTCGTGTTGGGACGCGTGGCTGGATAGATCGGCATGCCGGTCGCGTCGATGGTTGGCTGGCCCAGGTTCTTGTCGAGACGCCGCTGCAGATGACGCGCATCGGCATGGATGAAGCCGATCGTCGCCGCTGTACGGGCACCGAGCTGTTGCTCGAGCGTGACGGCGTGCTGGTAGGTGCGCGGATTCTGGAAGTAGGGATCGAACCCGAAGACGCGCTGCGTCGGCACTATCGTCCCCGCCGGAAGCAGCGGAAGCGCGTCGGGGAAGGTCAGTCTGGTGAGGATCGTCGGATCGATGCGGCTGTCCACAGCCAGCGCCGTCAGGCCGTTGTCGGTCGACACTCGCTGAAAGAGATTGGCGGGCGTGCGCGAGGCAAAGACGCCGGATGCGATGCGCACGATCGTCCGTCCGCTTCCCGAGGGATCCCACGTCAGCCCTGCGCGCGGTTGCCACATCTTCAGATCGTTTGGGATCAGGCCCGTTTGAGGGATAGTCGGGTTCGGGCGCTTCGGCTGCGGATTCCACTGACCCTCCCAACGCAAGCCGAGATCAAGCGCGACGCGCTGGTTCAGGTCGATCCGATCCTGCACGAACGCCGCGGCCTCCTGCCCCGTACCACGGTAGGTGAGATCCGCCGGAGCGAAGGCGGCGACCGTCTGGCGGTAGCGGCTGATGCTGCGATTGAGGTAGTTCGTGAGGCTGCTGAAATCGTAGCGACCGAGTGTGTTGCTTTCGCGCTCCTGACGGAAATGCGTGACGTTCACGTCCCACCCGAACCTGACCTGCTGGCGGCCAGACACCCACGTCAAGTTCTGCGCGATCTGCTCGCGGCGTGCGTCGAACCGGCGCGGTCGGCCGGTGTCGCCGCCCAACGTGCCGAATCCGGTGATCACGATCTGCGCCTGCGAGGAGTTGGGATCCTCGAGTCGATTGTCCGTCGCAACCTGGAAGCGCACGTCGCTGAGCAGCCGCGATGTGAGTACTGAGACGAGACCGCCCTTGAGTGCCGAGCTGCTGGCGTGCCGGGTGTAATTGGCCGAGACAGCCGTGTCAAGCTGCGGAGAATCGAAGTTGAAGTTCTTGCCGGTCAATCGCGTGTACATCGGCTGAAAGTTGAGTGTGTGCTTCTGCGACAGCACGATGTCCAACCGCGCGAAGCTAGCCGTCGGATTGTTCGTGCCGTGCTGCTCCCCCTCGAGCGCCTGTAGATCGGCCGGCACCGTCACGTTGGCGGCCTGCTGCTGGAACTTGACCACGAAGGGCACGCGAAGAAGATTCTGTTCGACGGCGCCGAAGAAGAACACGCGGCCAGGCTTGAGCGGGCCGCCGATGGATCCGCCGAACTGTTCCTGACGGTTGTCCAGCTTGCGGTCGAAGGCGTCCGTCGACGTCAGAGTCTTGTTACGCAGGTTGAGGAACACGTCGCCGCGGACGATGTTCGTGCCAGACTTCGTGACAACGTTGACGAAGCCGCCGCCTGTGCGGCCGACCTCGGCGCCCGCGCCGCTGCGCACCACCTGGAACTCGCGCACTGCCGACTGTGGGAAGAAGAACGCCGTCTCGTTGCCCCCGCGCTGGTTGCCCTGCAGCGGATCGTTGAAGTCCGCACCATCAATCGCTACGTTCGAGTTGATCGATCGCTGCCCGGCAATCACCAGGCCGAACCGATCCGACTCCTGCAGGACGCTCGGCGACAGCTGGACGAATTCGGCAAAGTTGCGACCTCGAACGGGAAGCTCTTCGATGTCGCGCTGCGAAATCACCGTGCTCGTGGCGCCGGCGGTGAGATCCGGCGGCGTCGTGTCCGCCGTCACCGTGACCGATTCGGTCACGGCGCCCGGCGTCAGCGTCAACGAAATGCTCTCGGTCTTCCCGACGGTCAGATTGATGCCTTCGTACTTTGTGAGTTGGAATCCCTGCGTCGTCGCCTCGACAACGTATGGGCCAACCGGGAGTGCAGGCAGTCTGAAGCGGCCGGCGCCGTCGGTCGTGGCTGTTCGGACCGTGTCCGTGGGTGTGTGCCGGGCTGTCACCGTAGCGCCGGCGACAACGGCGCCGCTGGCGTCGCGGACTATGCCGGTCAGCGTGCCGCTGCCGGACTCGGATTGCGCCCAGACTGGACTGGCCAGGACGAGTGCGACGAACACCAGAGATAGATCCGTCAAACAACGGCCGAAGTTCGGACGGCTGATCGAAGTCACGCGTGATCTCCTATTGACGAATGGAAAGAATGGCGGGCAACGGCGAGTGTGCGGCGCGTGTATGACGACTCTATGACAGCGGCGCTATCGCCATGTAAAACGGGACAAGCTGGCGGCTGGCAGCATAAGCCGGCGCTTCGAATGTGCTCAGACTGTTGAGCCAGTGCTTGCAGACCTGTTCAGGTTCATGTCCAGGCTACTACCGCCGCCGGCCGGACGTCTGAAATGTCCGGTTGCGGCACGTTCGAACGTCATATTCCTGGAAGCCCCAAGGTATGGTGATGAGGGCACCACGAGGAGGAGCGACATGAGCCAGTTTCTTTATCTCTACCGAATGACGGACACGTCGCGTCAGGACGCGATGGGGACACCCGAGCGCGCGCAGCAGAACATGCAGCGCTGGATGGCCTGGATGAACGATCTCGACAAGAAAGGCCACCTGAAGGATCGCGGTCAGCCGCTCGAGCGGACGGGCAAGGTTATCCGCGGCCAGCAGAAGACCGTGACCGACGGGCCATTCACCGAGACGAAGGATCTTGTCGGCGGCTTCACGCTCGTCGAAGCGCGCGACATCGATCAAGCTGTGGAACTGTCACGCGGATGTCCGATTCTCGAGGGCGGCGGTTCAGTCGAAGTCCGCCCCGTCATGAAGATGGATATCTAAGCACTCGATGGAATTGAGCGAGCACCTGTTCCGGCGCGAAGCAGGACGCCTTGTCGCGGCGCTGACGCGAATCTTCGGTGTGCACAATCTCGCCCTCGCCGAAGACGTTGTGCAGGATGCGTTCTGCCGCGCGCTGGAAGTGTGGAAGGTGCGCGGCATTCCCGACAATCCCTCGGCCTGGTTGATGACGGTCGCCAAGCGCCGCGCGCTCGACATCGTGAGGCGCGAGCGAACGGCGCGCACCTTCGCACCGGAACTGGGCCGCGTGCTGGAGTCGGAGTGGACGCTGGCCCCGACAATCGACGAAGCGTTTACGGGCTCGACAATCCGCGACGAGCAGCTGCGGATGATGTTTTCCTGCTGCGATCCGCAGCTGCCTGAGGACGTCCAGGTCGCTCTCGTCTTGAACATCCTCTGCGGCTTCGGGGCGGGCGAAATCGCGGGCGCATTTCTGACAAGCCGCGCGGCGATGGAGAAGCGGATCTCGCGTGGCAAGAAAGCGCTGGCATCGTCGCGGCGCCTGTTCGATCTTTCGGACACCGAGTTCGTCCCGCGATTGTCGGCGGTGATGAGGGCGTTGTACCTGCTGTTCAATGAGGGTTATCACGGCGCTTCCGCGGACGCGGCGGTCCGCGTCGAGCTGTGCGACGAGGCGATTCGTCTGACGCTGCTGCTGCTCGAGTCGCCGCAGTGCACGTCGCCGGAGACGCAGGCGCTCGCGGCGCTCATGCATCTGCATGCGGCGAAGCTACCGGCACGACTGGATTCTGAAGGCGATCTCAATCCGCTGCTGGAGCAGGATCGGTCCCGATGGGACACGCAGCTGGTGCAACAGGGTCTCGCCCTGCTTGATCGATCCGCCGCGGGTCCGGTCGTGTCGCCGTTTCACATTGAAGCGGCAATCGCCGCGGTCCACGCGACGGCGCGAAGCGTCGAGGACACCGATTGGGGCGCGATCGTCGGACTCTACGATCGGCTGATGGCGATCGTGCCATCGCCAGTCGTCGCGCTGAATCGCGCGATTGCAATCGGACAACGCGACGGCCCGGAACGGGGCGTTCACGCCCTCCGTGAGATTGCCGATCGAGAACGTTTGAGCAGCTATCCGTTTTATCCAGCTGCGTTCGGCGAACTCGAACTGCGGCGCGGATATGTGAAAACTGCGCGCCAATATTTCGCAGTGGCTGTGGGACTGGCGCGGAATGACGCCGAGCGTCGGTTCCTCGAGCGACGTGTCCGCCATTGTGACGCCGTTGAAACTCCACCGACATCCCTCACGTATTCAGTCGAGAGAAAAAGGAGGTAGCGCCGCCCGTACACAATGTCTACATAATCGTGGGGTATCTACTCTTCGGGAAGGAAATGATGGTGGTATTGCAGATTACGCCGTCCGAACGGGCGATGCTGGAGCGTCTCGCCAGTGGCGTCGCCCTCAACGAAATTGCACATCAACTCGGCACCAGCGAGCATCAGATCGACATGTCGCTCCGGGCGCTCTTCGTGAGGCTGGGCGTCAAAACGCGATCGGAAGCCGTGGCCTCCGCGTTGCGCCGCGGACTGCTCGCCGTGTGATCCGACTACTGGACCGAGGCCTGTCGAAAGCGTCCGGGGCTTTCTTCGAATTCTTCGCGAATGCGCTGACTCAGCTTCAGTAACGTCATCACGTCATCACCCGTGAGACGCCGCCCGGCTGGTGCGCCGGCGTCCGGACGGAAGGCCAGCCAGGAAACCGGCACCTGTCGCGGCGCCCATCGCGATCAGCGACTCTGTGAGCGGCGGTTTCACCGTCATCAGAAAGACGATACCGATCAGAATGCCCGCGCGCGTCAGAAACGACCAGACGAGCGTCTGGTATGTGTCGACGGCCACAGGTGTCGCGCTCAGGCGTGCCATGGCGCGACGGGTGACTATCGCGCCAATCAACACCATCACGACCATGCTCGACATCGCCACGCTGATCCACGCCGTCTGCCACCCCCACACGGCCTGTGTCAGGAAGATGCCCGAAAGCAGGATGAGCGCAAAACTGAGGGAGCCGAGCCGGCGGGTGAGCGCGAAACCCTGCAACGCGGTGGGCGACGCGCCCGCGCGATTCAGCTCCAGAATCGACGCACCCTCGATCGCCGCCGCTCCGAAAATTCCCATCGCGGCGCAGACGTGAATGAACACGACGAGCAGTCGAATCATGGCCGCACTCCTTTCTCAGAATCCCGCGCTTGACCCCAGACGGAACAAGCCTCGCGGCGCGGGCGTCGGCAGCGGCAAAACGTTGGTCCCCGTCGGACTCAACGTGTCCGCTCCGACACCCGCGGGCGCCTGCTGTACGGCCTCGAAGTTCACAACCGACGACTCGTAATCGAGCGTCGTCTGCAGCAGGTTGACCTGTGCCTGCAGGAGATCGCGCTGGGCCTGCGTCACCAGGAAGGTGGTTGACAGGCCGGCGTCATAGCGGCGCTGTTCCGCGTCGAGCCGCTGCTGGGCGAGCGTAGCGCCGGCACGCGCGGCGTCTATGCGCTCGGCGGTGCTGCGGATCTGACGCCCGGCCTGTCGAATCGTTTCAGCCGCCTGCAGTTGCAGGCTCGAGATGCGCTGCGCCGCCTGTCGACGTTCGACGTCGGCGCGCGCGCGGCTCGCGTCCTCATACGTGCGTCCGAACGACTTGGATACCGTCACGCCGACGCTCCACGTCGGGTAGTCGGGTCCAAACGCCTGACCGAGCGCGTCGCCGAAGCTTCGTGTGCGGGAGCCCGTGACGATGCCCGGGAAGCCGCCATTTCGAATGAACTGGCTGCCTCCGAGGCCCGCACCGCGATACGACGTCTCGAGGCGCACGTCGGGAAGCCGCTGATTGTCGAGAAACGCGGTCGTGGCCTTGGCGTTGTCGAGGTCGAGATTTGCGCGAGCGATGTCAAAGCGCTGCCCGGTTGCTTTCGCGACCGCGGCGTCGACATCGGGAAACTCGTCCCGGCTCGTCGGTTCCTGGATCGGATCGAGGCGCACGGCCCAGAACGA
>JACXTT010001695.1_pt1 | contig 36203 bp, 28 predicted proteins | sample 9270951 | NCBI WGS metagenome assembly JACXTT01 (sample SAMN15532306, study PRJNA645909) | rock metagenome | isolation source: weathered quartz diorite | place: Puerto Rico | collected 2017-06-21 | reverse complement strand
TAGCCGGGGCGGTACCGTTCGCAACTTCGGGGAACCCAAATGACCCCGGCTTCCAGGTTGATCTAAGTGGGCTCACTGCCGATCAGGAGTTTCAGGCGGGTCTTATCTGCAACGGCGTGCACGCGACACCAACCACACCGTTACCAACTCTTTGCCCCGGCAATCAGTTCGGATCGACGCTGGTGAAGATCCCGGCTCCGGGAACGCAGAATGACGACCATAATCCGGCACGTATCGCTCCGCGCAACCTGTTTGATGTTGCGGTCGGCGACGACAACCTGTTCAAAGGCGATCGTTACAAATGGAGTCTTACGCTTACCGCCGTCAACATAACCAATAAGACGGCGCTGTATAACTTCCTTTCGACCTTCAGCGGCACGCACTACGTGACGCCGCGGGCTGTGACGGCGCAGATAGGGTTCCACTTCTAGGACTATCGCAGGTTCGCATCAGGGCAACGCTTCAGCGTTGCCTGAAGGACGTGCGTTTCTATTCGCCCCTTCAGGGGCTGACCATCTTGGCGGGAGCGCGCTCCTGGGATGATAATTAGAGCTCTCAGGAGCAAGACATGAGAATCCTCTTGCGGGCGGTGCCCGCGCTTATTCTGACGCAATGCCTATGGGCACAGACTGCGACGCAAACCACAGCCGCGCCTTTTGACAAGACCGTCGAGGTTACGCCTTCGCAGAGTTGGACGGACACCGGCATCGAACTGCATCCTGGCGATCTAGTTGAGATTTCTGTCGCGACCGTCGGAACGGGCAGCCGGCTCTGCGATCCCCAGGGTCGGGCCGACCTATCGAACGCGGGAAAGCTGCCATTGGAATCCGCCCTGCCCGCTGCTCTTATTGCCAAACTGCAGGAGAAATCGGACTCGCTTCTGTTCGTGGGTGCAGAGCGGAGTTTGAAGATCACCGAAGCCGGACGGCTCTACTTTGGATCCAACCTGGGTGCCTCGGCAGCGTGTACCGGCAAGTATACGGTCAAGATTCACGTTGTGCCGAAGGCTGGCAACGAGGCGGTATCAATCAAGTCAAAGCTGGCGAGTGCGGCGCAGATTTGGATGAGCGGCCAGTTCGGCGGGACCAAGACGGAAACGGCGCAAAATGCGGGGATGGCATCAGATGCCAACCTGGGTCCAGCCGCGGCACCGACATCGGGAATGGCGAGTGCCAGCACGACCTCGAAGGTACTCGCAGTTTCCCGCGCACCTTTGGACGACGCTCTTGCGAAAGATTTGCAGTCTCTCCCCCGGCGGGTCAACGATGAGTTCAAGAACCTCGGCGACATGGTGAACTTCGTCCTGATTGGCTCGGAGAAGCAGGTGCAGGATGCCTTAGCTGCAGCGAACTGGCATGTGGCGGATACATCGACACCAGGCGCGGTTGCGAAGGCCGTCTTGATGGCCACGCAGAAAGAGGACTATCTCCAAATGCCGATGAGCCAGCTATACCTGTTCGGGCGGATCCAGGATTTCGGCTATGAGCAGGCGGAGCCCTACGCCATGGTCGCGAGCCGGCATCATTTCCGAATCTGGAAATCGCCGGCCACCTACAACGGCCAGCCCATATGGGCGGGCGCGGGCACGCACGACATCGGATTCGAAAAAAACCAACGTAATGGAAAAGTGACCCACAAGATCGATCCCATGGTGGACGGCGAACGAGACCACATCGGAGAGTCGCTCGAGCAGGCGGGTAAGATCCGAATGATGAACTATTTCACGCCTTCGGATGCGATTCAGGACGCGCGGAATGCGACGGGCGGCGGGTATCAGTCGGATGGCAGGGTACTGGTGATATTTCTACAGTAGGGGCTTTTTGCGTTTTTGGGGGTTGCAGGCACCAATTTCCCCCTACTGGATTCCCGCCACTCCTCGTACCCTTTCACCTGTAGCACGGATACAAGACCCGCAGCTCGTTGACCAGATGGAATAATTATCTCTTTTAATATCAATCAGTTAAGTGGGCAGCCTTCGGGCGACTGGTCGCCTCTAACTACGGGTTGGAGGTACCCAATGCATCTGACCAAACGACACTATGTTGTGCTGGGTAGTCTAATCCTTGCCGCAGCGTTGGCCTTGACTGGTGCTACACGCTACGACCGCGCCGATACCGTCATGGTGCCAGAACAAACACCTGTACATGTGTCCCTGGACCAGGCTCTCGCAAGCAACCGGAACAGAGCGGGCGATCATTTTGTCGCCACCGTTTCACAGACCATCATGGTTGACGGCAAACCTGTCATTCCTCAGGGGGCGAGGGTCGAGGGACTGGTGGTTGACGCGCGCGGCTCGGGAAGACTGCGGGGCAGGGCGCGCTTGCAACTCGCCTTGCAAACTGTCGAAGTGGAGGGCAAGGACTACGAAATCCGCACCTCTTCTTCGCACAGAGTTGGAGGTGGCCACAAGAAACGAAACCTCGCCTGGATCGGTGGAGGAGCCGGCAGCGGACTCCTGATCGGTGCTATTGCTGGTGGCGCAAAGGGAGCCTTGATTGGTGGCCCAGTAGGAGCAGGAGCCGGTACAGCTGTAGCGCTCTTGACCGGGAAGCGAGACATCAAACTTCCTCCTGAAACTCACCTCACCTTCAGGCTTGCAGAACCGGTGACGATCGCCGTCAAGAGCTAGCGGAGTCTTGCTGGAGATCAAGTGCAAGAGACACTTCGACTGAAACGGATCGGAGGGCTGAGATGAGAATACTGATCGGACTTCTTGCGGTCGGGTTGATAGTTTCCGTCGCGGCGTTTGCGCAACATGAGAGCGAGGATCACGACGCGGGTCGCAGGCACATTCCGAAGCATGGTCCTGCGCCTGCTTCGGTTGCCTCGGAACATCAACGCCCGGCAACGGGCCGCGATGAACACCACGAGAACCAGGAAAACCGTTCATTTCGAGACCGCCCTGACCATCCAAACGCTCCCCACGTTCACCCTGACGGTAGGTGGATCGGGCATGATTCGGGGAGAGATGATCGTCATTATCACCTCGACCGTCCTTGGGAGCATGGGCACTTCGTGGGCGGTTTTGGCCCTCGGCATGTCTGGCGGCTTCAAGGCGGGGGACGCGAGCGTTTCTGGTTTAGCGGTTTTTACTTCAGCGTCGCGTCATGGGACTACCCTTTTTGCGATGACTGGTTCTGGGATCGGGACGAGATCGTGATCTACGAAGATCCTGACCACATTGGGTGGTACTTGGCGTACAACGTGAGACTGGGAACATACGTTCACGTGTTGTTCCTGGGCTAAAGTCGGGTGACGGGATCTTCCGTTTTCCCTGACTGATTGAAGCTACTCCCTCCCTTGTGCGCTCGGCTCCAAGGGAGGGGGCTTTTCTTGGAGGTGCTCTGGGGCGAAGATTCCACGGACCTCATTGCAGCTTCGCGTACTCCGCCTTGGCTTGAAGCAGCAGCGGCACATCGGGGTCCGCGTCTTTCCACATAGCGAGGAAGTTCTGGTAGGCAATGCGGGCCTTGGCGGTGTCACCCTGTTTCTGGTAGACGCGGGCTAGTTCTAACTGAGCTGCGGGAGCCATATAGTCGGGGCCGTGCAAGGGCCTCCAGTCGAGAATCTTCTGGAAGTCCTGGGCGGCTTCCTCGTAACGACCGGCGTGCTTATACGCGAGACCACGCGCATAGAGAATGCCCGAACTGGAGCGCTGGTAAAGGGCGGCGGTGTTAAGCAGGTCGATGGCTTTTTCAGGTGCGGGCTTAACGGAGCCCGACAGACCCAAGCTCACGATGGCCTGCGTCATGGGTACAGCAACGTTTTGTGCGATGGTATCGTTCGGGCGGGTACGCTGGATCTCAGCCGCCAGATCCAACGCCTTCTGATTCTGGCCCGCTGCTGCCAGCGCTACGCCGGCATTCCACAGAACGTTGAACGTCCGGGAAGCACGTAAAGCTTCATTGGCGCGGCTGACGGCCTCGTCGCGATTACCTACAATGGCTTCCAGGCCGGCGAGCTGAACTTCGATATCGGCGCGCCCTTGCAAATGCATACGCTCAAGAGCGTCCTGGGTTTTGCGCGCGAATTCGCGCGCCAGGCGAACTTGCCCGCGGGAAGCGGCCACCTTCGCACGGAATCTCAGAACGTCGGTTTCTCCGTCAGGTGTCGAGGCAGCGTTTTGCAGGTTCTGCTCGATCTCCGAGTCCTTACCCTGCGCCCAATCGAGATAGGCAATCATTACGCTCACGCCGCCGGGTTTTAGTTTACCCGCCGTACTCAGAGTGGCGCTCGCCTCGTCGAGCCGGTTCAGGCCAACGTAAGCGAGGGCGAGGTTCTCATACGCGCTCATGGCATCCGGAGCGATTTCGACGGCGTGTTTGGCCATTGGAAGCGCCTTATCAAACTGGCCGAGCCCGTTGTAAACATTCGCCAGGTTGATAAACGGGATGGCATCCCGCGGATATGTCTGCTGATACAGTTCTAGCGCGGTGATGCCCTTGTCGAGCTGACCGCTGTCCGCATAGTAGTGAGAAGTGATGTAAAGCTTCTCCCGTTCGCTGGCGCGATCCCGCAACTCGAAAGCCTTCTGGCGATTCACTTCCGAGAGCTGGGTTTGCTGCAGATTGTTGTAAACAGCGCCCAGGCGCGCATAGCCCATGGCGAACATCGGGTCGAGTTCGACCGCGCGCTGGTAGTACGGCAGGGCGCCGATTTCATCGCCCATGTTGTGTTTGTTGTCTCCCATGCTGAGCGCTTTGAGCGCGTCCAGAGAGGAGGTGGTCGCCTGGGACAGCGCCATGTCGTACTTCTGAACCGAAGCCAGAGACTCCCCTAGTTGCGCGCGCAGTTCTGTGGCGGCGCGGTGCAGGGCGTTCAGGACGTCCTCTTTGCGGCTCGCCTGGACTTGTTGGCGGGCAAGAGTTTCACCCGTGCTGACGTGCACTGCTTCCAGGGTGATGGCGTAGTCATTACCCAGGCTGGCGATCGAACCGGTGAGCAGAGCTTTGATGCCGTCGCGCAAACAGATCTCGCGGCCGACGTCGGCGGTTATGCGGTCGTCGGGATTGCGTCCCATGAACTGCAGGGTTTGCCGGATCTTCTGTTCTGGGAATACATTCAAATAGGGCGATTGTCCGAGATCGACTGCGAGCGCCTTTTTGAGGGCACCGTCGAAGACGGGGTCCGCCGTGGTATTGACGAAATCCGCGATCAGGATGGAGTCTCTGTCAGTGAGCGCCCTTCCGCGTTTGATGAACACGAAGCCTAGGCCGGCTACGACTAGCGCGACCACGAGAACCGGGATCAGCCACGCGGGCAGCTTGCGGCGCTGCGGGGCGCGCAGCCGGTTGGACGCGGATGATCCTGAAGCTGCAAGAATCGTCCCGGACTCCGAGTCGCGCTTCAAGCGCTTCAGGTCGGACCGCACTTCGGCCGCGCTCTGGTAGCGAAGTTCGCGATCTTTCTCCAGGAGTTTGTTCAGCACCTCTTCGAGATGCGGAGGAACGTCGGGATTGAGGCGGATCGGGGGCGTGGGAGGCCGGTTCAGAATCGCGTCGAAGATGACCGCAGAAGTGTCTCCACGAAAAGGGATCGCCCCAGTGGCCATCTCGTACAGGACGGCTCCGAACGAGAACAAGTCGCTGCGAGCATCCAACTCCTTGCCGCGGGCCTGTTCGGGAGACATATAAGCAACCGTGCCGACAGTGGATCCCGGACTGGTCAGGAAAGGTTCGTCCACGGTGGCCGCGTTCCCGACCGTGGCTGCGCTCATGACGGAATGCCGCGCAGCGCGTTTGGCGAGGCCAAAATCCAGAATCTTGGACTGGTGCCGCCGGGTGACGAAGATGTTGGCGGGCTTGATATCGCGATGGATGATGCCCTTGGCGTGAGCGGCGTCAAGCGCATCCGCGATCTGGATTCCGAGATCGAGCAGTCGATCCAGTTCCATGGGCTGACCATGAATCGTATTCTTAAGGGTTTCGCCTTCTAGCAGTTCCATGGCGATGAAGTGGCGGTCCTGATCCTCCCCGATCTCATAGATAGTGCAGATGTTCGGATGATTGAGCGCGGAGGCTGCACGGGCTTCCCGCTGGAAACGGTCGAGCGCGTTCGGATCCTTTTCCGTTTCCGGAGGCAGGAATTTGAGGGCGACCCTGCGTCCTAGGTTCAAGTCTTCGGCTTCATACACCACCCCCATGCCGCCACCGCCAAGTTGTGAAAGCACGCGATAGTGAGAGACGGTTTGCCCGATCATGGGGAAGAATGCTCCTGGAAAAGTTCTTCGATGTTAGGCTGGGCCCCAAGCCAAGTCAAACACACACCAACCCCTTGTCTCTATACGATGCTAGGAGATGCCAAGTTCATCTGATTTTTTGCAGGGTGCGAATGGAAGCGCCTCAGAAGGCTTCTTGTTCGGCAAAGGTTGAGAGAGTACCCCTACAGTCACACAAAAGCACTGCAACCGTGTGTTGTACCACTCCGGATACGACGGCTTTTGCCGCCCCCGGAAAGTAGCGCCGCTGTCCCGGGCGGCTGTCCTCGGGACAGCCGACAAGATAAGCGCTACCCGTCGGCCTACCTGATTACCACCCGGGAAATATCCCGACGGCGATGCTGCTTTTTGGCCGGAAATGCAAGGTCAAGCAAAACAGTCACTTCCACGGGTTACGGAAGTTTGTCCCAAAAACCCCAGATTCTTTGCTGCCCGTCACTGGCCCTGATATCAATGAATTTCCCCCGTTTTGTCTCTGGGAACCGCACGCTGGGTTCCCCGGGCAGGAGACTGCAAGCATGAAACGTCGCCCTCATTCATGGAGGGAGATGAACGCCGGCGCCCGTGTGTTTATCGCGGTCGTGGTTTTGTGTGGGACCAGTGTGTTGACCTATACGGTCCTGCATGGCACCAGCCGTGACCCGCTCAAATTTATCTGTTATCTGGTCATTGCGCTGGTGGCTTCGCGGCTGAAAGTGAATCTGCCGGGCATCACTGGCACGATGTCGGTGAACTTTCTGTTCCTGCTGCTAGGCGTGTTGGAACTCAGCTTTTCGGAAACGATGGCTTTAGGCTGTGCCGCGGTCGTGGTGCAGTGTTTTGATCGCGACCGTCCCGTTCCGATTCAGGTCGCTTTCAATGTCTGTTCGACAGCGCTGGCCATAGCGGCGACTTTCGCTGCCTATCGTTATCCCTTGTTCCATCGCGTGGTGGGCAATCCCTCCACGCTGCTGCTTCTGGCAGCCTGTGTCTATTTCGTAGCCAATACGGTGCCGGTGGCGGCGGTGATTTCTCTCACGGAGCGGAAGTCGCTGCGCAAGATCTGGTCCGAATGCTATTTCTGGAGCTTCCCCTACTACCTCGTGGGCGCAGGGGTGGCCGGGATGATGAGCTGGCTGCACGACTTCACGGACTGGCAGACGTCGCTACTGATCCTGCCGGTGGTGTACCTGATCTACCGCTCGTATCGGCTATATCTGGGCAAACTGGAAGATGAAAAACGGCACGTGGAAGAGATCGCCGATTTGCACATGCGCACCATTGAAGCGCTGGCATTGGCGATCGAGGCCAAGGACCAAACCACTCACGACCATTTGCAGCGGGTGCGTATCTACGCGCTCGAAGTGGCCAAAGATCTCCAGGTGAGTGTCGAGGAAAAGGAAGCGCTGCAGGCGGCGGCGCTGCTGCATGACATCGGAAAACTGGCGATTCCGGAGCACATCATCTCGAAGCCGGGGCGGCTGACTCCCGAGGAGTTCGAGAAAATGAAGATCCACCCAGTGGTGGGCGCGGAGATCCTGGAGCGTGTGCGCTTTCCATACCCGGTGGTTCCCATAGTCCGCGCGCATCATGAGAAGTGGGACGGCAGCGGATATCCGTTGGGCTTGAAGGGAAACCAGATTCCGATTGGCGCGCGCATTCTGGCAGCGGTGGATTTCCTGGATGCGCTGGCGTCGGACCGCCAATACCGGCGCGCTCTGCCGCTGGATGAGGCCATGTCGCGGCTGGAAGAAGAATCCGGCAAATCTTTTGATCCAAAAGTGGTGCAAGTACTGGAGCGCCGGTACGCCGAGCTGGAGCAATTGGTTCGTGAGCGCATTGAGAGCTTGGGCCTAGCGAAGCTATCAACAGATGTGAAGGTCGATCGGGGGGTGCAGCCCGCGGCTGGGTTCGCCGCCGCCAAACCAGTGAAATTTGCCGATCGTAACTTCTTGAGTTCGATCGCGGCCGCTCGCCAGGAAGCCCAGACTCTTTTTGAGTTGAGTCAGGACCTGGGAGCTTCGTTGAGCCTGGGCGAAACGTTGTCGGTTTTTTCAGTAAAGCTGCGTGCCCTGGCGCCTTATGATGCGATCGCAATCTACGTCCGTCATGGGGAAGAACTGGTGCCTGAATATGTGAACGGCGATAACTTCCGTCTGTTCGCGTCGCTGCGCATTCCAATTGGGCAGGGACTGTCCGGATGGGTGGCGCAAAACCTGAAGCCCATCCTCAACGGCAATCCTTCGGTCGAGCCCGGATACCTGAATGACCCCTCCAAATACAGCACGCTGAGTTCGGCTCTGGCGGTGCCGCTAGAAGGCTTGCAAGGCGTGGTCGGGGTGGTTGCGCTCTACCATGCGGACAAGGATTTCTTCACTTCCGACCACCTGCGCATTCTGTTGGCGGTGAGTTCCAAGATGGCGCTGGCCATCGAGAACGCGTTGAAGTACGAGCAAGCCGAGAATTCTGCCACGACCGACTACCTCACGGGCCTACCCAACGCGCGTTCGCTCTTTCTGCAACTCGATCGCGAACTGGCGCGCTGCAAGCGCGACAACACTTCCTTGACAGTCATGGTCAGCGACATGGACGGTTTCAAGCAGATCAATGACCGCTTCGGACATCTGGAAGGGAACCGCGTCCTGCGCTTGTTCGCCCACTCCCTGAAAGAGACGAGCCGCGAATACGATTACGTCGCGCGCATGGGCGGAGACGAGTTCGTAGTAATCGCCCCCGGACTGACGCCCGAGGCGTCCGCGCGCAAAGCGGAACAGATGCGCGAACTGGTGCATCAGGTCGGGATTGAGGTTTGCCGCGAAGATATCCTCTCGCTAAGTGTTGGCAAATCGGTGTATCCGGAAGACGGTCTGGATGCCGAGAAACTCCTGACCGAGGCCGACCGTCGGATGTACACGCAGAAGCAAAGCCAGCCGACGCGGAAAAACCGCCGCATGTATCCCAGGGCGAAGGGACGTCTCACCACTGAAATTTCGCAACCTGGACAGGAGCGGTCAATGGTGGGCATCCTAACCAACCTGAGCCTGGGCGGCTGCTATGTCGAAACCAGCGCTATCCTGCTGCCCAAATCCCAGGTGCGGCTGACCTTCTCCGTCGAACACACGTCTGTTTCTCTGAATGGCGAAGTGGTGCGCATGGACATGGGCATTGGAGCGGCCCTGCGCTTCGTCGAAGAGAGCCAGGAGAGCCGTGGCCGCCTGCAGCGCATCCTGGAGCAGATGGCGGGTTCGGAAGACGTCCTGGACCGGCAGCGCAGTCGCAATGCGGCGGCCGGGCACAAGATCTAGAGTCTAAGCAAGAGCAGCAACCGGCCGGATCTGAACCAACGGCGGGACCGACGCCTGGCCCGATTTGCGCAACATGTTGGCGGTGGGTATTCCGGTCCGATAGTAGGACTTCTCGCAGTCTGCGCTCGAAGGCCCGCGCATACTGCCCTCCATGTACGCCAACCCTGGACAACGCGTGCAGCTGCTGACGTGGCTGCATGACGAGCACACTGTCAAGTCTTTGGCCTTGATCGAGCGCACTTCCTTCAGTTCCGGGGAGTGATTCCAGATATCCATGAACTTCTGCTGGCGGATGTTGCCGCTGGGCAGAGGAAACTGTACACAGGGAAAGACGTCCCCGTAAGGCGAGATGTAGCAGAAGGAGTGTCCGGCGCTGCAGGAGTAACCTTCCAGGTCGTCGCTGGTGACAGGCTTGGGCGGCGCACAGAACTCTTCCATGTTAGGGACCAACGCGGGATTACGAAAAACCTCCGGCAACTCTTCGCCGGCGATACGAAGGGAGAGAATGGAAGTGTCGCCGTCCATCTTGGGCGTAATCGTGGGATCAAGCGTGTAGTGCACGCCCAGTTCCGCGGCCAGTTGCTGCAGGCCATCGCTGTCGTGGAGGTTCCAGGTCATGAGCACGTTGGCGATCGTAACCTTTAATCCCTGGTCGCGCATGAAGCGGATTGCCTTGATGGTGCGCTCGAATGATCCGGGCAGCTTGGTGATGGCGTCATGAACTTCCGGACGGTACGAGTAAACGCTGATCTGGATGGTGTCCACGCCAAGAGCGCGGATGCGCTGCGCTTCGGATTCGCGGATCATGACTGCGTTGGTCTTGATCTTGACGTTAAATAGCAGTCGGCGCGCGTACTCCAGGATTTCAAAAAAATCGCGGCGTAGGAAGACTTCGCCTCCGCTAAAGGTGAGAAAGAAAACGCCCGCCTCGGCCAACTGATCGAGCACATCCTTGATTTCGGAGGTGGTCATCTCGCCGTGATCCTCGTGGTCAAGATAACAGTGCACGCAGCGCTCGTTGCAGCGATAGGTGACGTCGAGGTGCACGCTGATCGGCACGCCCATATCGAATGCCTTCTGGCTCATTTCGTTGAGCAGACTCATCGTGCCTCCGGCGTGCGCGGATCGGGGAGCGGCTGATCGGAAACCAGAAGAATCCCATGTTGCGATAGTTCGGCGACGAATTGCTCGGCGTCGGTTTGGGCTCGTTCGGGATCGATGTCAAATTGCTCGCATACCTGGCTACGGACGATTTCCCGCAGTGGAGTGCGTCCATCAGCGGCCTGCCAGATGGCGGTGGCGACCTCATTCAGCGTGAAAAACGTTGAGTCCATGGAGTTCATCACCATCATCTCACCGGCCAACATGCGCGCGGCAATCGCAGAACTGCGCGTGATGTAGGTCTCAGACATGCGCAGGCATCCCCTCGAAGTTGCGGATTTCATCCCAGGCCCGAGAATCCGGATAGAAAGTCAGACGGCGAACTGGAACCCTCTGTACGAAGTCACAGGCGGTAGCGAGAAGCTTCTCCACCAACTCATGATCTTCGGCAAAGAAAAGAATGTTTCGCATCAGGCGACGGACTGCTTCGGCAGACGGCAACTCTTCCACACAGTTCTCTGGGCCTTTTTCCAGGAGGAAAAGGGCCGATACCGGAGCGACGCAGTTTTCGCCGGCCTTCGCCAATTCTCCCGCAAACGGCGTCCCGTGGGCCGAGTAACCAATGGGACTGCACCGGATGTAGGAAATCTCATCGGTCAACAGCGTGACCTGAGGCGGTGCTAGACGGGTCAGAGTTGTTTTTCCGGCGCCTGACACACCAGAGAAGAGATACGCCTGGCCATCGCAGATGGCACTGGCAGCGTGCAGCAGAAATCCGCCGCGTGCGGCGAGAACAAGGCTGTGCAGGATGCGGAGAACGGAATCGAGCGCGTACGGGTTGGGGTTCTGGCGGACGTGGCCGTGGCCTGTGAGCGGATCCCAGCGCGCGTGGAAGTCGCCGCGTTCCAAAAGCCACTCGCCGCCCTCCCGGCGAACGCGAACATCGTCGTCGGAAACCGGGCCGGTGCTACTGAGGTCAAAATCAAGTTCCAGCTCAGGGTGTGATGAGCTCAGAAATCCAGCATAGCGCTCGCACAGCAAGTCGAAGAAGTGCTGGTCATCGGTTCGCAAGGCGATCGCGATGCCGCCGATCTGAACGACACACTCGATCCTTTTAACCGTGACAGTCATACGCTTTCCAGTTCAGCGACTGGGACTTGCCGCGAGTTCCGCGAGCTGTGAAGCTTAAGGGCGACACGTCGTGCGAAACTGCAATAACAGAAAAGCATTCCAACCACACGCGACCAGGGTCGCACGGGTGCAGAGATAATTTGCCCTGATCGAACTACGGCAACGAGCTTTCCGAGAAGCTCGTCAGCGGAGAACGCCGGGTCAGGGTTGGGCATCGAGTCGCCTCGCGCCATGAAACCGTCATGCTTGCGGAGGGCAAGGAAGCGATGCAGGAAAAATCGGCCCTCTCGAAAGGTGAGGACGATGTCACGGCGACGAACATCTCTGAGTGAGCAGGCTGCGATCTCCGCGACGTCGCCCGGCCACAGTGCCGGCAGCATGCTTTGGCCGCGAACTTGCAGGCGCAGCCGGCCAGTGTGGCGCAACGCATCTACCGCTAAAGCTTCACGTTGCACACGCCAACTTTCACTCGCACTCATGAGATTTGACGATCAGGAACTTTTTCGCGAGAACTGGCATTGGGGGGTGGTGGCGCCAATCTTTCCGCAAGCCAGAGCGAGCGTCTCGAAAACCCGCTCGTGGCGGAAGGCGGGCTTCTGATAGGGCTTCTTGTCTTTTCTCGCGTTCTTCACATTCTTTTCGTTCGCGCGAGAGGGTTGATTCTCTAACGTCATAGATTTTGATCAAGCCCGGGACCCGGCTTGTCTCCCAGTTCTAGCCGAAGAGTACGTGAACGCAGTGTACTACACGCGTTTCCTATGTGCCAACCTCGATTGGGATCTGCAAATAGATGGGGCGATTCGAGAAGTTCAATAAAATGAGAGGGTTCCATTCTGTCGCGCGCGCCGCAAACTTAATGACAAGCCCCACAGTGTCAAAGGAAGCAGCGCCAGGCTAAATCCAGCCATCGCTCCCAGTGTCGGCGCCATGGCTAGAACTGATTGCTTTTGTAACAGGGCCATGCGCATTCCTTCAACGGCGTAAGTGAGAGGAATGGAGTGGGCTATGAGCGCCAGCGGGCGCGGCAAGCTCTCGATCGGGAACATGGCTCCGCTTAGAAACCAGACGCCAGAACTGAGTAGCCACAACAGTGCGGAGCCCTTCTGGAAAGTGATCTGGATGGTGGCGACTGCGATCCCCAGCGCCATGGCAATTAAGAGAGAAAGAATCAGCACCACGAAGCAAGAGAGAGCGTTGGCGTGAATGGGAGCCCGGAAAACGGCCGCGCCAACCAAAAAGTAGACCGCCAAGTTGACGAGGTTGCCGGCAAAAGCGGAGATAGAACTGAGCACCACCAACTGCGCCGGTGGAGTGGAGGTTGTCATCAACACCTCCATGGTCCCGGTTTGTTGCGCCTCCTGCACCGTGCTGAGGAACGCTTGCGTGCTCATCACAAAGAATGTGTAGACACCGGTGCCCACCAAAAGAAACGGAAAGTATTCCACGCCGCCAGGCCGGAAGCCGGGTCCGATGGCCCGGGACAGGAAGTAGAAAGCCGCGAGCTGAGTGAGAAGACCGAGGACGGTTATCGCGAAACCGGTGCGGTGGCGGACGGCGGTCAGCAGATCGCGTCGCAAAATGGCGCGCAGTTTGCCGATAGCGGATTTCACAAGACTCTCCCGGTGCGCTGGCTCATTCCCGCGGCTTCATCCACTTCGCCTGTCATGCGGAAGTAGAAAGCGCGCAGTTCCTCCATGCTTTCGCCCTTGCGGATGGGACGATCGGCGAGCAGGTCTCCGCGCTGCAATAGAAGAATGCGATCACCGACGGTGGTGGCTTCGGCGAAGTTGTGGGTGGCGAGCAGAACGGCGGTTTGTTGCTGCGCCAGCGCGCGGATGGTAGTCCAGAAATGTGAGGTGGTGGCTGCGTCGAGGCTGCGCGTGGGCTCGTCGAGCAGCAACACCGCGGGACGCTTCACCAGGGCGCGTGCGATCCCGAGGCGCTGGTACATGCCGCTGGAGAACTTCATGACGAGTGTATCGGCTTGTTCGGTGAGGCCGGTATCACAAAGGACTTCTTCGATTCGTCGGGAGCGTTCCGCGCGCGGGACGTCGTCGAGTGCGGCGAAGAATTCGAGGTTCTCGCGGGCAGAGAGCCGCGGGAAAAACGATCGCTCGGTGGCAATGGCGATTCCGACCTGCTGGCGTACACGGCCGCCGTCGCGACGTGTGTCGAATCCGGACACGCACACCGAGCCGGCGTCGGGAAGTAGCATGGTCGAGACCAGTTTGAGCGCGGTGGTCTTGCCGCTGCCGTTCGGACCAAGCAGAACCACGACTTCTCCCGCGCCCGCCGAGAACGAGAGATCTCTCAAGGCTACCGTCTCACCGCCGCGCTCCCGTCCCAGCCAGTTGAATAGAGCAGGGCGATGACGAAACACTTTGCGGACGGATTCGAAGACGACTCGGTCCATGAGTACCGTTCGGATGCGGCTAAGGAGTCTGTATTATAGTGGCCGTTGGGTGGCGCAGCGCTTTAGGCTGCGGTAGGAACTCCCGTTCATCGAGGGCTTCAGCCCCAAGGGTCTGTCTTTCTTGAGCCAATCTCTACCGCCCGCGCCGCTCAGCGCTCCACGTCAGAAAGGAAACCCCTCGAAGGAATTTGATTTCTTGTGCGCGTGCGCGGGTCTGGAACTCTCTCCGCAACGCATAGCCCGCATCGCCGATTGGAGCCACTCCGAGCTCGACTGGAGCGAGCTTCTCCGCTTGGTGGAACACCATGGGGTTCTGCCGCTGGTGGCGCGCAATCTGAGCGCGTATGCTCACGGGATTCCGTCCGAGGTCGAGCAGTCGCTGCGGTCCGCGTTTGACGCGAACGTGAGGCGCAATCTGTGGTTTGCCAGTGAACTGGTAAGAATCGCGAATCATTTCGACAAGCAGCAACTGCGAGCAATTCCGTACAAGGGGCCCGTACTCGCGGAAGCTGCTTATGGTGATGTTGCGCTGCGCAACTTTGGCGATCTTGACTTTCTGATTTCTCAGGCGGACTTCAGTCGAGCGAAGCAGGCCCTCGGGGAGCTTGGATATCGACCTTCTTCGGAACTAAGCGCGTCAGTCGAGCGTTTCTGGTTGCGGAACGGCTACGAGCGTTCGTTCGACAGTGGTGCGGGAAAATATCTGGTTGAGTTGCAGTGGGGATTGCTGCCGCGTTTCTACGCCGTCGATCTTCGTGTGGAAGAGTTGCTGGGACAGTCGGGAAGGACTGCTCTAGCGGGGAAAGAAGTCAGGTGCCTCTCCCCGGAAGACTCTCTGCTGGTGCTCTGCCTGCATGCCGCCAAGCATCTCTGGATGCGGCTGATCTGGGTTTGCGACATTGCGGAGACGATAAGGATGCAGGCCTTTGACTGGCCGCTGATCTGCACGCGGGCGCGCGCCTTGGGAATCCTGCGGATCATGGGTGTGAGCTTTTGGCTGGCGCAAAGGCTGTTGGACAATCGGCTCCCTGGGCCGGCGCAGGAGATTGTGACCTGCGATCCTGAAGTGCTGGTTCTTGGCGAAGAGTTTGGCGCCCGCTTGGCTCGCAGCGCGACGTATGATTTCGAGTCGACAGAATACTTTCGGTTGATCTTGAAATTAAGAGAACGGCGCCGCGACCAGGGTCGCTATCTCTGGCGACTGGCGTGGACGCCAGGAGAGGGGGATCTCGCGGCAGTGCGGTTGCCGGAGGCGTTGTTTCCGTTGTATCGCGTGGTGCGGTTGATGCGGTTGATGCGCAAATGTTTCTAAAAGCAACGAGCCGGTAACGTGCCCGCGGGGACCGCCGACGCTACGGTCACCAGACCCGCGACCCGGGTGCTTCAGGGCAGCCGCGTCAAGCCGCGTTTCTACGATTCAGTGCGTCTCGCCGTCACCCGGTGCGACGTCGGGAGTGTCGACTTTCTGGGCGAAAGGTGAATTCGAAGCGGGCGCGGGCTGGAATTCGCCGGGATCTTTGCCGGCGAGGGCGATGCTCATGAACTGGATCCAGATGGGCAGGGCAGCGTGGCCACCGGATTCTTTTGGACCCAGGGATTTCTTTTCGTCGTAGCCCATCCAAACACCGCAAGTGAGCGATGGCGAAAAGCCGATGAACCAGGCATCGGTGAAGTCATTCGTGGTGCCAGTCTTGCCGGCGAGAGGATAAGGCATTTTGGCGGCAGCGATCGCTGTGCCGTGGAGCACGACTTCACGCAGCATGGAAGTCATGATGCGCGCCGTGCGCGAGCTGATTGCGTCTCTAATGTCTGGGAAGTCCTCTTCCAGAATGCGGCCGTCATAGTCCGTCACTTTCTTTATGTAACGGGGAGCGATTCGCACTCCGTCGTTCGGGAAAACGCTGAAGGCGGAGGTCTGTTCCATTAGCGTGATCTCAGCCGACCCCAGAGCCACTGGTAAATAGGGGGGAATGGTTGAGGTCACTCCGAAGCGGTGCGCGTAGTCAATGACGGTGCGAATGCCGATGCGGTCCGCAAGTTTGAGCGCCGGAATGTTCCTGGATTGGGCCAGCGCGCGGCGCAGTGTGATCAAGCCTTCAAATTTGTCATCATAGTTGTGCGGTATGTATGGACCGGAAGGCGTTTCGAAAGTTACGGGCGCGTCCATGATGGTCTCGTCCGGACTCCCACCCTGGTCCATCACGGCGGTATAAACGTACGGCTTGAAGGACGAGCCAACCTGCCGCAATGCCTGGGTGGCGCGGTTGAACTTGGAGAGATTGAAATCGCGTCCACCCACCATGGCTTTGATTTCTCCGGTGGGGTTGTCGATTGCTACCAATGCTCCCTCCGCGCCGGAGTCCTGTTCGAGGCTGACCTTGGATTTTCCAGCGGGATCGAGGGAGAGCACTTTGACATATACGATGTCTCCCGCCGAGAGCAGGGCGGGCAATTTGCGCTGGGTCCATGCAATGTCGGCCTGCGAAAGCATCGCCGTACGCTGGCCGAAACGAATTTGAGCACCGGTCGGAGTGACTGACGTGACGAGCGCGTGGATGTATCCGTTAACTTCGGGTTCTTGGTCCCAGTCGGGATCTTCGTATCGGTCGAGCCGTTGTCCCTGGGCCACGACGTTGGCCAGATTGCCACGCCATTTCTGACGCCGCTCGTAGGTAGCGAGACCGTCGAGCACGGCACGGTTGGCGGCCTTCTGCAGGTCCATGTCGAGCGAGGTATAAACGCGGAGGCCGCCTTCATGAACCTGGTCGCTGCCATATTTTGCTTCGAGGTAACGGCGGATTTCTTCCACGAAATTGGGCGCCAGTGAATTCGGATCCTTCTGCACGTTGAGTTGCACCGGCTTGGCCTTGGCATCGACGGCCTGCGTGGCAGTGATCTTACCGTCCTCGAGCATGGCATTGAGCACGAGGTTGCGGCGTTTCTGGGCTCGGTCTGGGTGGGTAATGGGTGAGTAATATTGCGGCGCCTTGGGAAGACCCGCGAGCAGAGCCGCTTCCTCGAGTTTCAGTTGCTTCGCGGGCTTGCCGAAGTAATACTCCGAAGCAGCTTCAAAACCATACGCGCCGTGACCGAGGAAAATCTGGTTGGCATAGAGCGTGAAAATCTGCGGCTTGGTGAAACGGCGCTCCATCTGAATGGCGAGCAGTGCTTCCTGGATCTTGCGATGGAAGGAGCGATCGGGTGACAGAAACAGGTTGCGCGCCAGTTGCATGGTGAGCGTGGACGCGCCCTGAACTTTCCCGCCGGATTCGATGTCACGATATGCCGCTCCCGCGATGCGCCAAAAGTTGATGCCGGAATGCGTATAGAAGTCCTTGTCTTCGATGGAGACCAGCGCATTGCGCAATACTTCGGGATAGTCGTCGTAGGTAGCAACCACGCGCCGTTGCAGGGCGAAAGTGCCGATTACCCGGCCCCGGCCATCGTAGAGTTCAGTCACCGAACTGGGACGATAGTGTTCGAGTTGTTCGATCTGAGGCAGGTCGGTTGAGTACACGAGCAGCAGCCCCGCGGCCGCGCCCACTGCGGCCGAGACCAGGATCAGCAGCCCGAACAGGACGTGTCCGACCAGCTTCCGTCCGCCAATTTCGAGCGGAGGAAGATGCTGGTAGAGGGTCTTCATAGTTTTCAGTTGTCAGCGGACAGTTGCCAGTACCTCGTACTCAGTACTCAGTGTACTCAGTGCGACGCTTCGGTGGATTACGTATCGAGCAAAACAAAATCGCCCGCCGAGGCGGGCGACGAAACTAGGTACTGAGAACTGACAACTGGGTACTACCTCTAAGCTTTCGATTCCCGGTTCTTCAGAACTTCCAAAGCCTTTCTCAGTTGATCGTCCTGCTGATTTTTCGGCTTCTGGTTTTGATCGTCGGGAGCGGCTTGCTGATCTTCGTCGGGCAGTCCGGCGTCATCTTCGTTGCTGTCTGCCACCAGAAAGTTGGGTGTGACGGCGGCATCTTGAATCGCCTTTCCGTTCGGCGTGTAGTACTTGGCAACAGAAAGAATCAGAGCTGCGCCGTCGGGCATATCAATCAGTTTCTGCACCGAGCCATCGCCGAAAGTCTTGTCTCCGACAACGTCACCGCGCGCATTCTCCAGAATGGCAGAGGCCACGATCTCCGCCGGGCCGGCTGTGCCACGGTTCACGAGCACTGCTACAGGAAGCTTGGTGATGTCCTTTGAGGGATCGGCATTAAAGGCCTGACGGGGATACTTCTGTCCCTGCAGATAGGTGATGGTGCCATGGTCGAGGAAGAGATTGGCGGTCGCAATGCCCTCGGCTTCATCGCCGCCGGCGGCGTTGCGCAGGTCGAGCACCAGCTTCTTAGCGCCCTGCTTCTGCAGATTGCGAATCTTGTTGGCGATCTCCTGCGATTTTCCTTGCGGGAACGCGTCCACTTTAACGTAGCCGACGTTCTCCGGCAGCATCTTGTCGGTCACGGGCGGGATGGTCACCGTGTCGCGGGTAATCACCACCTTCTGCGGCTCCGCTCGCCGTGGCCGGACGACCGCTACCGTGAGGGTGGAACCCGGTTCACCGACCAGCAGGCTGTGAATTTCGGCCAGCGACATGTCCCGAGTGCTCCGTCCTTCGATGGACTCGAAGATGTCGGAATTCTCGACGCCAGCTTTTTCGGCCGGGCCGCCCGGGATCACTGCGATCACAGCTGCGTAGCCGAAGCGTTTTGAAACCGCAGCGCCGATGTCGGCCTTCCCGTCGGTGCGAATCGACCGGTAGTGTTTGTATTCGGCCGCCGTCAGATAACTGGAATTGGCATCCAGTGATTCCACCAGGCCGTGGAGCGCGCCTTCGGTCACCATCGGGATGTTGGGCTCTTCGACATACTCGCTGCGAACGCGTGAGAGCACTTCGCTATACACCGACAACTGGCGGTAAGCGCCGTCATTGGAGGATGCCCGGACGTTGACGAAACCGCCCACAATCGTGAATAGCAGGATGGCCAGCGAGCTGGCGAGAATCGTGACTTTCAACTTCGTTGACATGGATTTTTGTCTTCTGAGAAGGGACAGGCACTTCCCGAGAAACTGCCTCTCATTATAGACGGTTTGATGCCGGGATCGGGAGCAAAGGTTTCTGAGAAGGCAATCGGCGGTACTTGTCCGGCAAGGCTTTGTAATGCCCTGTTTTTTGGAGTTCTAATGGTAGGAGTTCTCCCAGAGCCTCCTAGCTTACTCTTGCAGTTTCAGCGTATTGCAACCTTGTGAGATCGAATCGGCCAGACTAGAACGGCGAAGACTTATCTTTCCAGGAGAGCCGCGATCGCCTCGTGACCTTTGGCCCGAGCGACCATGGCTGGAGTCTGGCCCTCGTCATTGGCGACATTTATATCGGCGCCATGCTTCCGCAGCAATTCAACCATGTCACGATCTCCGTTCTGGGCGGCGGCGTGCATGGGGACGTATCCGGCCTGCTGGCGGGCATTCACCGGGGCTCCATGGTCGAGCAGTAAGCGGGCTGCGGCCAGGCTGCGTGCCGAGGCGGCTGAGTGCAGGGGCATGACCTGCATCGCGTTCTTAGCCACAGCATCGACCCTTGCGCCCTTTTCAAGGAGAAGCCGCGCCGCCTCGGGCTGGCAGAAATAGCAGGCAAAGTGCATGGCTGTGAAGCCGTCTTTCGAGTACGAGTTGAGGGTGGCGGCATCGCGGAGGCACTCTTTGAGCCGTTCCAGACGGCCCAGGGATGCGGCTTCGAAAATGTCCAGATCGTGTTTCTTGCCGGCAATCGTCTCGGCCAAATCGCTGCGGCCGCGATAGAGGGCGTGCATCAGGAGGCTTACACCGGTCGTATCTTTTGCTTCGGCAGCGGCGGGAGTCTCGTCGAGCAGGCGGCGGAGCCCGTCGGCGTCTCCGGCTTGAAGAAGTTCAAAGCAGCGTTGAGATTGGTCCATTAGCCGGCCTCGCAGCGATTAGTTAGCACTGCTAACAAAATATAAGATTCCGGGTCCCGGTTGTCAAGAAAAATGTTAGCAGTGCTAAACTTCTGTCAATGTCTGAAAACAAAGACCGTATGGAAGTGGCGGATCGGCTGCACTCAGCGGCCATTCACCTTCTGCGCTATGCCCGCAAGCAGGACGTGCTTTCGAGCGAAGGGCCGGCCCGGCTGTCGGCGCTCTCGGTGTTGGTGTTCGGCAGTCCCATGACACTGGGGCAACTGGCGGCGGTGGAGCAAGTAAAGCCTCCGACCATGAGCCGGATCGTGGCGGGGCTGAAGCGCTCCGGCCTGGCCAGGATTGACTCTGACGCACGGGATGCACGGCGGATCCGCGTGAGTGTAACGCCTAAGGGTGAGCGGTTGTTGCAACAAGCGCGGGAACGGAGAATTCGGTTGTTGACGGAGGTTCTCAGCGCGCTTAGTGAGCAAGAGATAGCAATTTTGCGCGACGCGGCGGGGATCATCGAGGAGGCGATCCGCTGCTCGGCAGGAAAGAAATAGCGCGCTCGAAGCGCGAGTTGTGGGAGAAGAGTCGGGCGTTTCTCGACGGGATCAGGCCTCGTCGGCCACAGGGTTGCGGAGAACACCGATGCCTTCAATCGCAACTTCGACGGCGTCGCCGGCAACGACCGGGCCCACCCCCTTCGGTGTGCCAGTGGCAATTAAATCACCGGGTTCGAGCGTCATGATCTGCGAAATGTACCGCAGGACAATGCCCAGAGAGAAAATGAAATCGCGGGTATTGCCCGACTGGCGAACTTCGCCGTTGACGCGGGTCTCGACCTGAATACCCGACCACGGATCGAGCCCATCGCCAACGACCGGGCCGACGGGACAAAAGGTGTCGAAGCCCTTGGCCCGTGTCCATTGGCCGTCTTTGTTCTGCAGGTCGCGGGCGGTGAAGTCGTTTACACAGGTGTAGCCGAGAATATAAGGCCGGGTATCTTCGCCGTCGGGCAGCTTGTGACAGCGCTTTGCGATGACGACGCCCAGTTCTCCCTCGTAGTCGGTGCGCTCGGAGACTTTCGGGCGCAAAATGGTTCCTCCGGGGGACAGCAGGGAAGAAGGCGGTTTGAAGAACAGCAACGGCTCCGCTGGGATCTCATTGCCAAGTTCGGCGGCGTGCTCGCGGTAGTTGCGTCCAACGCAGACGATCTTCGAAGGCCGCACCGGTGGCAGGAGTGTTGCTTCCTCCAGCGCGATCGGCTCAATTCGCTTGGTACGCAGGCTTTCTACGTCACCGGCAGCTTCTTCCGGCGGGGTAAGCAGAATTCTTACAATCGCATCTCGTCCGGCGACGGACTCGACCAGGCCGTAATAGGCCTGAGTGTTTTGTTGAAAGCGGCAATATTTCATCGAAATCTATCTAAACATGAGCGCTGGAAAAGCAGTGAAAAATTCTCCGGCGAGATTGTCGATAATGGCATTCCCGTTCGACTAACCATTAGACGGCCAAGGAGGCCAGACGAATGCAATATCTTCTGCTGATCTATGGGAATGAAGAGTCCTTCGGCAAGATGACCCAAGCCGAACAGAATGGAGTTCTCCAGGAATACGGCGAATTCACCAAGAGCATTGCGCAAAGCGGACACTACCGTGGCGGCAATGAGCTGGCTAACATCTCTACCGCGACGACCGTGCGCGTGCGCGACAAAAAGAGGCTGGTCACCGATGGTCCGTTCGCCGAAACCAAGGAGCAACTGGGCGGCTATTACCTGATCGAAGCCAAGGATCTGGACGATGCGCTCGCGGTGGCGGCGCGCATTCCGTCGGCACGCTGGGGATCGATCGAAGTCCGGCCCATCGTTCCCCATGACATGCCCTAGCCTTGCCCTCGCGCCTCCGGCTACCCTGTTTGCGGGTGGCCGGATGGACGTTGAGCACATTTATCGAGAGGAGTCGGGGAGGATCCTGGCAACGCTGATTCGTCTGCTGGGGAGTTTCGACTTGGCCGAAGAAGTCATGCAGGAAGCGTTCACGACGGCGCTGGAACAGTGGCCTGAGCGGGGAATCCCCGACAATCCGCGAGCCTGGCTGATTTCAACCGCGCACCACAAGGGAGTGGACGTGCTGCGCCGCCGAACCCGGTTCGATTCCAAGCGCGAGGAACTGCAGAAGCTCGCCGAACTGGAACAGGAACTGTCCGAGGCGGAACAAGACATGCTGCGTCAGGGTGAAGTGAGTGACGACCGGTTGCGGCTCGTTTTTACGTGCTGCCATCCCGCGCTGGTGCTCGAAGCGCAGGTTGCCCTCACCTTGCGAACGCTCTGCGGGCTGACTACGGAAGAAATCGCTCACGCTTTTTTGGTTCCGCTGCCCACCATGGCGCAGCGTCTGGTGCGGGCTAAACAGAAGATACGCGACGCTCAAATCCCATACCAGGTCCCGCCTTTACAAGAACTGGCAGAACGTCTCGAGGCCGTAATGCTGGTGGTCTATCTGGTGTTCAACGAGGGCTACAGCGCGAGTTCGGGGGACTCGGCGATTCGGCGGGAGCTGTGCGCGGAGGCGATCCGATTGGGGCGGCTGATCTGCGAGTTGCTTCCCGGCCAGCACGAATCGCGTGCGCTGCTGGCGCTGATGCTGCTGCACGACTCGCGACGCGCGGCGCGGGTGGACGGGGATGGAGAGGTCGTCCTGCTCGAAGAGCAGAATCGGAGTTTGTGGAACCAGGAAGAGATTCGCGAAGGCTTAGGCCTGGTAGAGTCAGCTCTGCGCAGCGGAGCCGCGGGAGCTTACGCGTTGCAAGCGGCAATCGCCGCGATTCATGCCCAAACACGGCGGGCCGACGAAACGAACTGGAAGCAGATTGTATTGCTCTATGAGGCGTTGCTGCGGGTGCAGCCATCGCCGGTGGTCGAACTGAATCACGCGGCTGCTGTGGCAATGGCGGATGGCCCGGCAGCCGGGCTGCGCTTGCTGGACACGCTCGATAAGAAGGCGGAACTGCGCGATTACTATTTGCTTCCTGCGGCACGCGGGGACCTGCTGCGGCGATTGCAGCAGTGGAGCGAGGCCGCCTTGGCTTATCGCCGGGCGCTTGCTCTTACCAGCAATGAGGCAACGCGATCGTTTCTGTCGAGACGGTTGGCAGAGATGGAAGCGAAGTCGTAGCGGACTTACGGCACGGTTTCGCTAGCTTCTTCGGAACGTGCGCTCTCATTGCCGCGCACGTCCATTGCGGAGACGGAATAGAAATATGTCTTACCAGGCCCAACCGCGCTATCGCGGTACGACGGTGATTTGATGAGTTCGGAATTCAACTTCACTAGGGCGCTGTCCGCTTCGCGGCGGTAGACATTGTATCCGCCGAGGTCGGCATCGGTCACGGGCGCCCAGATCAGATCCACGAACGGCTTCTGACCCTCGCCGGAGTACACAGCCTGCAAACCTGACGGCACGGCTGGCGGAAAAACGTCGTGAGCAATGATCCGGACCGTGGGACTGTCGTCTCCCTCAACTTGTGCCTCGCCCCCCGGTCGACTCACGATGCTGACCGCGGTTATGCGATACAAGTACGTCTTTTCCCATTCGAAACTCGAATCCTGAGCGCGCATCGGGTCGGCCTCCCCGAACGGCACCTCAACCGCGATCGCGTTTGTTCCGGTACTTTCATCGCGCCGGTAGATTCGATAGCGATGCTGGACGCCGGGCGCGGGAGAACTCTCGCCGGCCCTCGTCCAGGTGAGCGCGACGCCGTTGGCGGTTAGCTCGGCGCGGAAATCCGCAGGCGGTGGTAGGGTTGGCACGACTGCAACCTGCACTCGATTGGAGAGTCCGGCGCTTCGGTTATCCCGATTAAGAACCTCAACGGCGTAAGTGACCTCCCCAGTCGGATCCCGCTCTTGAATGGACGAGGGCAGCGTGTCGGTGTACACCTGAGGTCGGTCCTGCGCCGATCCGGACGCCTTTGCGGACCGGGTCGGCGGCAGTTGCGCAACCGGATTCCCGCATCCGCTCACATCCGGGTCCAAATTGCGGCAGATGAGCGTGGGGCCGAGATAGCGTACAGTCTGGCGGTCGGTGGTGCGCGTGGGTTCACTCCAGGTCAGCGTGACCTGGTTTCCTTTGCGGCTGGCGCGGAGGTCGGATGGCGGCTTGGGGAGTTCCAGTGACGGCGGCAATGGAGGACCTGTTTGGGCGCAACCCGCCAACAGCAAGCAGGTTCCCATCGTTGCGAGGAACTTAACCAGGGACGCAGTCATGCGCAAACAGAAAGGGTATCAGAGGAGAGACGCGGTCGGCCCTAGCCCATGAGTTCCCGCACCGCTTCGCGGAAAATCTTGCTGTGGTAGTCCACGTCCTCGGGAGTGGTCGCGGGGGACATGAGCGCCATATTGTGGAAGGGTGTGAGCAAGATGCCGCGGTTCATGGCGTAGAGGTGCATGAAGCGCTCGAGCTCGAAGTCCATGGCGTCGTGGGCTTCGCTACCGTTCTTTGGTTCGTTGGGCCCGAAAAGGTATTCGGCGCGGCAGCCCAGACGGGTTACGCGCCACGGGATGCCGAAATCGTCGATCACCTTTTGCACGCCTGCAGTCCAGCGTTCGGCCATGGGGATCATGCGGTCGAAGGCTTCTTTGGTTAAAACCTTTGTTAGCGTCGCACGCATGGCGGCGAGAGAGAGCGCATTTCCGGCGAGCGTTCCACCGATTCCTCCGGTGTCGCAGTCTTCGAGGCTGTGACGTTCGAGAATCATGTCGGCGACCTGTTGGGTGAAGCCGTAGGCAGCGCCGGGCACCCCCGCGCCGATCGGCTTGCCGAAAACTAGGAAATCCGGATCGAGGTTCTGCTCCCGCGTGTAGCCGCCAGGGCCAGCGCAGATGGTATGTGTCTCGTCGATGATGAGCAACGTGCCGTGTTTGCGGGTTAACTCGCGGAGCGCCGGGTGGAACCCGGGCGCCGGATGAACGATGCCGACGTTCGTCATTGCTGGTTCGGCTAAAACGCAGGCAACGTCGCCATGCGACAGCGCTTGCTCCAGCGCGGGAATGTCGTTGAATTCAACCACTCGTGTCGTTATCGAAGGATCAACCGGCGGGCCGATGTTGCCGCGCCGCGCTTTGGCAGTGCCGTCGGCGTGCAAGGTAATGAAGCTTTCGTCCACCGAGCCGTGATAGCACCAGTTGAAGACGAGAATCTTGGGCCGGGCGGTGATCTGCCGCGCGAGGCGAATCGAAAAGCGATTCGCGTCGGTCGCGGTCAGAGCAAACTGCCAGTACGCCAGGCCGAAGCGCTTCTGTAGTTCTTCTGCTACGAAAACCGCATCTTCGTATGGCAACATGAGTGTGATGCCGCGCTTGGCCTGCTCCTCGATGGCTTTGACGGCGGCGAAGGGCGAATGGCCAGTCATGGCGCCCGTGTCGCCAAGGCAGAAGTCCACGTAGCGATGGCCGTCCTGATCATGGAAGTGCGCGCCCTGAGCTTCGCGGACAACCGGTGGAAACGCTCCCGCCCACTTCACCATCCAGTTCATGGGGACGCCTGAAAGCAGCGATTTCTTGCCGCGTTCGTAGATGGATTTGGATTTCGGGCGTTCGGCGACGAAGCGCTTTTGTTCGCGCTCCATGAGGGACTTGAGGCGGGTGCGGTCGAGAGAGGTCATGAGGTAAGTTGATCGGGGGATTGCCAGAAGGCAAAAAGCTTAGCAGAACACCGGGGGCTTGTAGGAAATCAATACCAGGTCAGGCCCGGCAGAGAATCACCGTAGTTTGCCTCCTCTATTTCGCTCCTCAGCCTGTTCCACTTTCATCCAGGTACTGATCGAGGTAAGCTCCACTTCTGTCGCTCGGCTCCCGAGGGCTCGTTTTATTCTGCGACGCATCCGAAATGCGGCAATCCAGGCCGTGACCGTTGTCACGACGATTACCACCATCCACAGTAGCCTTCCCATGGAGGTCTCCTTGGGATTCCTAGAGCTAGCCACATTCCTACAAAATGTAGCGCGATAGATCCTGATCTTTCACAATCTCACTCAACATTTTCTGCACATACGTCGCGTCCACGATGAACTGCTGGCCTTTTCTTTCCGGCGCGTCGAAGCTGATTTCGTCGAGCACACGCTCCATGATGGTATGCAGGCGGCGGGCGCCGATATTCTCCGTGCCTTCGTTTACGCGAAACGCAAAGCGGGCGATTTCATCGAGCGCTTCAGGCGTGAATTCCAGCTTTACACCTTCGGTTTCGAGCAGAGCGGTGTATTGCTTGGTTAGCGATGATTTCGGCTCGGTCAGGATCCGGATGAAGTCTTCCATCGTTAGCGACTGTAATTCCACCCGTATGGGGAAGCGGCCCTGCAGTTCTGGGATCAGGTCGCTGGGCTTTGAAACATGGAACGCGCCTGCGGCCACGAAGAGAATGTGGTCGGTACGGACCATCCCGTAACGTGTGTTAACTGTAGTGCCTTCGACGATCGGGAGGATATCGCGCTGCACACCTTCGCGTGAAACGTCAGGCCCGTGGCCGCTTTCGCGGCCGGCGATCTTGTCGATTTCGTCGAGAAAGATGATGCCGGAGTTTTCTACGCGGTCGATGGCAGTGCGCGTGACCTGCTCCATATCGATGAGACGTTGCTCTTCTTCCTGAATCAGGTACTCGAACGCTTCGTTGACCTTCATCTTGCGCTTCTTGGTACGCTGGCCGAAGATGTTGGGCAGCATGTCCTTGATATTGACGTCCATCTCCTCGACGCCCTGGTTGGAGATGATTTCAAACGACGGGAAATTGCGCTCGCGGGTTTCGATTTCGACCTGGCGGTCGTCGAGTTTGCCTTCACGCAATTGTTGCCGCAGTTTTTCACGCGTACGCGACTGCGATTCGTTGGCCGGAGCGTTGCCTTCGAGGACAAATCCGGCTTGCGTAGACTCCGCCGGACGTGCAGGCGCAGTTGGAGGCAGCAGGATATCGAGCAGCCGTTCTTCGGCGTTCAGTTCCGCTTTGTCCGCTACGTCTTCCAGTTTTTCTTCCCGGATCATGTCGATCGCGATCTCGACCAGGTCGCGGATCATGGACTCGACGTCGCGTCCGACATAGCCGACTTCGGTGAACTTCGAGGCTTCCACTTTCAGGAAAGGCGAGTTGGCCAGCTTTGCCAGGCGGCGAGCGATTTCGGTTTTGCCGACCCCGGTGGGGCCGATCATGATGATGTTCTTGGGAATGACTTCTTCGGCCAGTTCGGGCGCGAGTTTCTGCCGGCGCATGCGATTGCGCAGAGCGATGGCGACCGCGCGCTTGGCGTCTTTCTGCCCGACAACGTACTTGTCGAGCTCAGCCACGATTTCGCGCGGAGTTAGCTCATCGAGCGCGATCTGTTCTTCTTCAGCGGTTCCGGGTAGATAGATAGCCATAAAAAGCAGGTCTCAGGTGTAAGGTCTTAGGTCTCAGGAAAATCTCAAAAACCAACAATCACCAGGTTTAGATTTTCCTTAGACCTAAGACCTTAGACCGGACACCTTTCTCACAACTCCTCAATCGTAATCTTGTCATTGGTATAGATGCACATGCGGCCTGCAATCTTCATTGCTTCTTCTGCAATTTGCCGCGCCGGAAGCTGGGTGTGATCAGCCAGGGCCTGCGCCGCGGCCTGGGCGAACGGGCCACCGGAGCCGATCGCGGCAATGCCGGTGTCGGGCTCGATCACGTCGCCGTTACCGCTTAGGAGGAAGGTCTGTTCTTTATCCGAAACTAGCAACAGGGCTTCCAGGTGGCGCAGGAACTTGTCGGTACGCCATTCCTTAGCAAGTTCGACGGCTGCACGTCCTAGGTTGCCGTGATATTGGTCCAGTTTCGATTCGAAGCGGCCGAACAGAGAAAAAGCATCGGCGGTCGAGCCGGCGAATCCGGCGAGAATCTTCTCCTGATAGAGGCGCCGGATTTTCTTGGCTCCATGCTTGATGACGGACTCGCCCAGCGTGACCTGGCCGTCGCCAGCCATGACGACCTTGCCGTCGCGGCGGACGCAGAGGACGGTGGTGGAGCGGATTCTGGGTGCTGCTGGGGTTGCGGCATCTTGTTCAGCCGTGGTGGCTACTAGTCTGCTTTTCTTCATGAGTGCAATTCTTAATTATACAGGGCAATTTCCTGTTGATTTCCGCTGAGGCGCCATACAACTACCGCAGAGATTGGCCTGAGGGCTCCGCAGAGGCTTGCCACATCGTTCGCAGGGTGGTCCATGGAGCGAAAGCTGGTGATGCCAGACCGCATTCGGATTCGTTTCTTTGTGCCCAGTGATCCGCTCGTACTCCGCCAAGAATGGGGCGAATCGCTGTTCTAGGGTTTGACCATTCAAGTCCTGCTTCGACACAACCTGTGCAAACTCCTCATGGTCGAGCATAGGAACTTCGACCTTGCATCGCCAACACCACAATTGTTTCATTTACACCCAATCCTAACCTTGTTCGCCGTAACGCCGTACACCTTCCTGTAAAATTAAAGCAGCGCACTCGGAGCCACTCTTTTTGTCGTTCCTGGACGATTTAAACCCTCAACAACGCGAAGCGGTCGAGACCACGGAAGGTCCCGTTCTCATTCTGGCTGGGGCGGGAAGCGGGAAGACGCGCGTCATCACGTACCGGATTGCTTACCTGATCGAGCAAATGGGCGTGATGCCGGAGTCGATTCTGGCGGTGACGTTTACGAACAAGGCCGCGTCGGAGATGGCGGAGCGCGTGGAAAAGCTGGTGGGGCGGTTGAGCGTCGCGAAGCCGGTGATCTCGACCTTTCATTCCTTCTGTGTGCGCGTGCTGCGGAGAGATATCGAGGCGCTTCGAATTCCATCAGCGGTTCCGGGGCAGCCACCCATCGGGCTTACAAAGAACTTTGTCATCTACGATGAGGCTGATCAGCAGCAGGTCGTGAAGGGCATCATGCGGCGGGTAGGGCTGGACGACAAGCAACTCACACCGCGTACCGTGCTCTCGCGAATTTCCTGGGCCAAGAACCACATGCTCGATCCGCAGGAAATCTACCTGCAATCGGCTGATCCAAAGACCGAGCGCATCGCTCACATCTACGAGGAGTATCGGAAAGAGTTGCACAAGGCCAACGCGATGGACTTCGACGACTTGCTGCTCGAAGCCATGCGCCTGCTCAAGGCTGTGCCAGCGGTTCGCGAGTACTACAACCGGCGCTTTCAATACCTGCTGGTGGATGAGTATCAGGACACGAATCGTCCGCAGTATGAATTGATGCGGCTGCTGGCAGGCGATCGACATAACGTCTGTGCGGTCGGCGATGAAGACCAGTCAATCTATTCGTGGCGCGGGGCGGACATTCGCAACATTCTCGAGTTCGAGCGCGACTTTCCGGAAGCGAAGATCGTGCGCCTGGAGCAAAACTATCGTTCGACGCAGAACATTCTGGAGGCGGCGTCGGCGGTGGTGGCGAACAACGTCCGGCGCAAGGGGAAGAATTTGTGGACCTCGCGGCAGGGTGGCGCGAAGATCGGCTACTACGAAGCGCCTGACGGTGAGAACGAGGCGCTGTTCGCCGCTGACGCCATCAACCGCTATGTGCAGGAGGCTGCCGAGCGCGCCGAGAATGCGCGCGCCGCGGTGTTATACCGTACGAATTCCCAGTCCCGCCTGTTTGAAGAAGCCATGCGCCGCTACGGGCTGAAATATCACGTGGTCGGCGGCTTCTCGTTCTACGAGCGGGCCGAGATCAAAGACATGATCTCGTATTTGAAGGTCATTCTGAATCCGGACGACTCGGTTTCGTTATTGCGCGTGATCAATACACCGGCGCGCGGTATCGGCAAGACGACCATCGAAACGATTGAACGCCTGGCGTTGGAGACTGGGCTGTCGCTTTGGGGAGCGATCGGGGAAGCAATCACACGGCAAATGCTCCCCGGGCGTGCATTGAGTGCGATGAAGTCGTTCCGCGAGCTGATTGAAGACGGTGCGGCAATGCTGGCGGGAACATACGCGGAACAGCTGGAGGAAAGTAGCGCCAGCGCCCCGCCGGCTGTCGAGCGGGCGCCCTCGGCTCCGGCGATAGAGGCTGCAGAGGTAACCGGCTCCCCCGACACCGACTTCGATCCAGGTAACTTCAGCTTCAATTTCGGCGCGAATAGTGATGAAGCAGGGGGCAGCGGAGGGCAAGGTGCCGAGGCTACAACGTCAGGCGAAGCCGTCGAGGGATTCCGCGCTTCGGGCGGCGCGGCAACTACAGCGGAACTCCTCAAGTTTCTAATCGACCGCACCGGTTACATTAAACAACTCGAAGATGAAGACACCCCCGAAGCTTATTCCCGCATCGAGAACCTCCGAGAACTGGTGAATGCCGCTATGGACTCGCGCGATCGCGGCGAGACCCTCGACCAGTTCCTCGATCATGCCGCCCTGGTCAGCGATGCCGACCAGTATGACGAACGGGCGCAAATCACGCTCATGACTCTGCATGCCGCCAAGGGTCTGGAGTTTCCGCTGGTTGTACTGGCGGGCATGGAGGAAGGCCTGTTTCCGCATTCGCGGACACTGATTGAGCCGGACCAGATCGAAGAAGAGAGACGCCTTTGCTACGTCGGTATGACGCGTGCCATGGATACGCTAGTGCTATCGCGGGCGGTGTATCGGCGGCGATATGGGACCGATATGCCGGAGGCGAGTGTGCCGTCGCGGTTTTTGGACGAAGTGCCGATGCAGCTGGTGGAAGAGATGGGCGGCGCGCGGCGGAGAACCTCTTCTGCTGCTGGCCTTTCGCGGACGGGGGCGTCCGCGCCCCACTCACATCGAGCGGAATCTACTCACTATTCTTATGAGGACGAAGATCAGAGTGCGAGCTGGAATCCAGCGCGACTCAAAGCGAAAACCGCCGCTCCCGTCCGAAACTACAATTCCATCGACAACATTGCCGAGTTCTTTGCCTCGCGCGGCAAGAAATTCAAGATTCCGAAGTTGCCGGTGGAAGAGGCAACCGGTAAGCGCGGATTTCGTCCCGGACAGAAGGTCAAGCACCCGAAATATGGCGAGGGAACGGTCTATCAGCGCGAAGGAGATGGGGAAGATGCGAAGATTACGGTACAATTCCCTCGCTTCGGTTTGAAGAAGCTGGTGGAAAGGTATGCGCAACTGGAAAAAGCGTGAGCACGGTCGGGGCACGGGGTGTGTGCAGGCCGCGCGCGCGAAGTAAGAAGTGTGGGTGCAAAAAAACGAGTCCAGGGAGAAAGTGGGATGAAGAAAGCTAACCGATTGGGTTTGCTGGTTGTCGTGGGGATATTGTTGGCATCGCCGGTTTTTGGGCAGGGCAAACAGCCGAAAATCCTGCGACGGCCGCCGGCGGTTGCAGAAGCGGGGACGGATACGGCGCAACCCAAGCCCCAGGACGACAGTGGCGCTTCCTACATTCTCGATGGCATGCCCGTTTTTCTTGCGCTGCACCACGACACGGAAGTGGGCACAAACAAGCCAGTGGATGTTTACATGATGGTAATTGAGATGCAGATCATGAACTCGGACGGAAACCTGGAGCCGGTGGGACTCCAGATTCACAACTACTACACGAGATACGTCCAAGACCTGAGAAATGCGCTGAATCGCTACGACGCGCGAGATTGCCGGACCTGGTTCTATCTGCAGAACCATGCGCTGAAGAAACGCAAGTCCGCAGCTAAAGGCACGTGGCTGTATATCGAGATGGTGACGGCGGTAGGCGCTCGAGTGATTCAAACTAACGAAGATGGGCAGGTGTGGTGGAGCGACGACGTGCAATGCTGGGGATCAAGCGATCGCTTCCCACCCTTCTGAGCGAGACATTCGGCACCGAAGCGGGTAAAAGAAACGCCCGAGAACGAGCAATCTTGGGACCATCTCTATAGAAGAAGAGGACACTAACAGCAATCATGGCAAACACGAAGAAGTTAGGCAAAGAAGAACGCAAGAAAGTCAAGCGCGCGGCGCGCAAGAAAATTAAAGCCGAAAAGCCCAAGAAGGGCCGTGATTACGCGCGCGGTTCGAAGAAGCGCAAGATGAAGAAGATGGTGCGCGGCCAGGCGAAGCGGTAAGCCTGTTGCGAGCCACAAGCGGCGATCACGACAAACGCGATCTTGCCGTTAGTAAAGACTTGATGGGAGCACGGGCATTCTCGCCCGTGCTTTCTATTCAAAAGGAGACAGGGTCTCTTGGCACAAGCACCCGCAAACGACGTGGTTGCCGAACGCAACGGCAGCCAGCTCCTCTGTTGCAAGTCTATCGACAAACTAATTTCGGAGTCAGAGGCCCCAGGACAAAGACTGCAAAAGACCCTTGGGCCGTGGTCGCTGACCGCGCTCGGAATCGGCGCCATCATCGGCTCGGGAATTTTCGTGCTCACGGGAACAGCGGCGGCGGGCGAGTATTTCAGTGCGCCCTCGATCCTGCACGCCCAGGTGCTCGACCTGATTGTGAATTTCCTGCGTACCGGCAGCACAGCGGGTGCGCTGATGCATGGGCGCCCGCCCGCAGGGCCGTCAATCGCGATTTCATTCTTCCTGGTCGCGGTTGCGTGCAGTTTTGCCGGACTGTGCTATGCGGAGCTCGCCTCGATGATCCCGATCGCCGGCAGCGCCTATACGTATTCGTATGCGACGCTCGGCGAGATTTTTGCCTGGATCATCGGCTGGGACCTCATCCTCGAATATGTAGTCAGCAACGTGGTGGTCGCGATTGGATTCAGTGCTTACACCAAGTCGCAATTAGCATCGTTCGGCTTGAATTTGCCTGATCGATGGTCGACTCCCGTGTGGGAATCCGGACATTGGACGGGCTCGTACTTTAACTTCCCGGCATTTCTGATTGTCTTCATCCTGACCGTCCTGCTGGTGCGCGGCGTGCGCGAATCCGCGGAAGCCAACAACATCATGGTGGCCATCAAGATTGGCGCCATTCTCATATTTCTCGTTGTCGGCGGAGCCCTGGTCCATCCCAGCAACTGGAAGCCGTTCGCACCCTCCGGATTCGGCGGGATCGTCACGGGCGGCGCGATCGTGTTCTTCACGTACATAGGATTCGATTCCGTCTCGACCGCGGCCGAGGAGGCGCGCAATCCGCAACGCGACTTACCGTTCGGCATTATCGCTTCGCTGATTGTCTGCACGCTGCTCTATGTCGGCGTCTCCATTGTGCTGCTGGGTATGATGAAATACACGACCTTCGTCTCCGGCGACGCGGCTGCTGCTCCTGTGGCTTACGCGTTGCAAGTGCTGGGCGCCAGTCGCTGGACGCGTTCCGTCATCATCGTCGGAGCGCTGACCGGCATGATCTCATCGCTGCTCGTTTTCCAGTACGGACAGGCCCGTATCTGGTATGCCATGTCGCGCGATGGGCTCTTCCCGAAGATATTTTGCGCCGTGCATGAAAAGTTTAAGACCCCGCATATTTCCACTTGGATAGCAGGTTTTGTGGTTGGCATCCCGGCGGGAATATTTGCTATCAGCGATGCTGCAGATCTATCGAACATCGGTACGCTCTTTGCTTTCGTGCTGGTATCGCTCGGCGTAATCATCCTGCGGAGGACACAACCGGACCGTCCGCGCGTATTCAAAGTTCCTCTCGTGCCCTGGTTTCCGGTGATTTCCATCGTTCTATGCGGGGGTCTAATGACCGGCTTGACAGTCATCACGTGGCTGCGCTTCATTATCTGGCTCGCGATCGGGCTGTTCATCTACATCGTTTACAGCCGGCATCGGAGCGAGTTTGCGAAGGGCGCACGGTAGGAATCAAATCGCAGAAGTGAGAAGTCAGGTTGCAGAAGTGAACCCAATTCCGGCACCTAACGACAATCTGACTTCTTACTGACCTCCCTCATCCCCTACAATCTCAGCTATGCACTCCGGCTCTCCCGCCACGCCATTCCTCGTATCGCTTCCGAAGGCCGAACTGCATCTGCATCTTGAGGGCTCAATCGAGCCGCCCATGCTCGTCGAACTCCGGCAGCGACATGAAATGGTTGGCGGGTCGCTTTCCGAAGTCGAGCCGCTTTACAACTATGCGGACTTCGCCGGCTTCCTGACGGCCTTCAAGGACGTCACCGCACATCTGCGCACTCCCGACGATTACGAACTGATCACGTACCGCCTAATGGAGAACCTGAAATCACAGAACGTGCTCCATGCCGAGGTCTTTGTTTCGGTCGGAGTATGCCTCTGGCGGAAGCAGGACTTCGCGGCAATTTTCGAAGGACTGGAACGCGGACGCCAACGAGGAGAGAGAGACTTTGGCATCTCGCTGCTCTGGATCTTCGACGCTGTCCGTCAATTCGGAGCCGAGAAAGCTCAAGAAGTGGTGGACCTGGCGATTCAGTTTCGCGATCGCAATGTCGCGGCTTTCAGCATTGGCGGGGACGAACTCCAGGGGCCTGCCGAACTGTTCAAAGACGTCTACGTCCGCGCGGCCGACCACGGACTGCATCTCACGGCACACGCCGGGGAGAACGCCGGGCCGGAGTCGATCTGGGGCGTGTTGAATCTCAAGGTAGAGCGGATCGGTCACGGTCTCACCGCAGGGCAAGATCCGGAGCTGATCGAAGAACTCGCCGAACGGCAAATCCCGATTGAGATTTGCGTGACCAGTAATCTGCGCACTGGTTGCTGCGCCGATCTTGCACAACACCCGGTGCGGCGTTTCTTCGACCAGGGGCTAATGCTGACGTTGAATACGGACGATCCCGCCATGTTTTGCACTTCGCTGGTTGAGGAATACCGGCTGGTACAGGAAACATTCGGATTTACCGACGAACACCTCCGGGAACTGGCGCGCAATTCGTTTGAGGCGTCTTTCCTCCCGCCTGAAAAGAAAGTGCAGTTTCTGAATCTGTTTGACGCTGCCGCCTTACAGTCTTAGAGCGCCGTCAGTCGCCTCTTGCATCACAGTCGGCTCAAGCGAGCGTCACACGCCGCCATCTTCCCCTCGCCTATAATGACTCTCCTATGAAACTGGAAGAAAAGCTTGCCGAACTGAAGAAACGAGACCACCTGGCCGAGGAAGGCGGAGGGTCGCAACGCCGCGAGCGGCAGCACAAAGAAGGCAAGATGTCGGCCCGCGAGCGCATTGAGTTTCTGCTCGACGAGGGTACGTTTGAAGAGACCGACAAGCTCGTCACGCATCGCTGCAACGACTTCGGCATGCAGGAGCAGAAGTTCTACGGCGACGGCTTCATCACCGGCTACGGGCGCGTCGAAGGCCGCCTGGTCTTCCTGTTCGCGCAGGATTTCACGGTGTTCGGCGGATCGCTTTCCGAGGCGAATGCTTCCAAGATCGTCAAGATCATGGACCTAGCCGCGAAGATGGGCGCGCCGGTCATCGGACTGAACGACTCAGGCGGCGCGCGCATTCAGGAAGGCGTGATGTCGCTGGCGGGCTACGCCGATATTTTTCTGCGCAACACGCTCTATAGCGGCGTGGTGCCGCAGATTTCGGCGATCATGGGGCCGTGCGCCGGCGGCGCGGTCTATTCGCCGGCCATCACCGATTTCATCCTGATGGTGGATCACACTTCCTACATGTTCATCACCGGTCCGGACGTGATCAAGCTGGTGACGCACGAAGAGGTCACCAAAGACCAACTCGGCGGCGCCGGCACTCATAACGAAACTTCCGGCGTGGCCCACTTCAAGTGTCGTGATGATGCCGAGTGCCTGTCGATGATCCGCGAGCTACTCAGCTTCATGCCGTCAAACAACCTGGAAGACCCGCCAAGACGACCGTGTACCGATCCCATGGACCGCGCGGACGAGAAGCTCGATACGCTCGTCCCCGATCAATCGAATCTGCCCTACGACATGAAAGACGTGATTCACACGGTTGTGGACGACGGGTATTTCTTCGAGGTTCAGGAGCACTACGCAAAAAACATCGTGGTGGGATTTGCGCGCCTGAACGGGAAGTCGGTGGGGATTGTAGCGAATCAACCTGCGATGCTGGCCGGGACGCTCGACATCAATGCGTCAATCAAAGGTGCGCGTTTCGTGCGCTTCTGTGACTGCTTCAACATTCCGCTGGTGACGTTTGAAGACGTTCCGGGATTCCTGCCTGGTACGAATCAGGAATACGGCGGGATCATCAAGCATGGCGCCAAACTCCTGTACGCCTTTGCCGAGGCAACCGTGCC